>Ga0208920_1000301_pt1 | contig 13088 bp, 21 predicted proteins | sample 19_taG_FD_184094 | JGI IMG/M metagenome (GOLD analysis project Ga0208920, IMG submission 184094) | Marine viral communities from the Subarctic Pacific Ocean - 19_ETSP_OMZ_AT15317 metaG (SPAdes) (version 2) | ecosystem: Environmental > Aquatic > Marine > Oceanic | place: Pacific Ocean | collected...
GGCGATGCTGCCGAGATCGAAGGCGAGATTGAAAACTTGCAAGAACTTAACACCAAGCTGGGCGATGCTTTTGAGGCTTCCCGATGAACATTGATTTGACCGAAACCGAAGTTATTCACATCATGGATGCGCTCGATGCCCGGATCGAGGACTTGAGTGATACCCTGACATTTGGCGATGATCCCATGATTCAGGATCAGATCGGTGAAATGCGTGATCTGGCTACTGATTTGTTTGAAGCGGTTAGTCGCCAAGATGACGGATGGGGGATCGATGCCGAGGTCAACGCGGAAACGCAGATGTTTAACGCGGGTGTGGAAGCACGCGAGAAGATGAAGGCGACAAGCCGAGCCGCTGACCGACGTGCGTTAAACTTTGACTCCGCCGAGGTCACCGACCGATCCGAGGCGCAGGAGCATGACGTGTGGGACAAGCCCGCAAACGACCCGGTGGACTGGTAAAATGAAAATGACCCTCGTTGTAGATACCGACGATCCGAAGGGCATTGATGCCGCGTGGCAGATGATTGCCATTCTTCAAAAGAAGGCTGGGCACAACGTCAAACCCGCGCCATTCAAAAAGGAATTTGGCAAGATTGAATATATCAAGCAGATGCGGAAGTATGTGCGTGAGCAGGTGGATGCGCTCAATGATCCCAATAACGAAAGCGTGGAAAGTGTGGAGGATATGCATCGACTTCGCAATACCAAGCATTTTGCTGATCGCATCTTCAGAGATGAAAAATGGTAGTTGACATTCTCTTGACTAAAGATTACTTGACAATAAACCATTTCGGTGCTATATTTACTGTATAGAAAGGAGAAATTATGCCCCATGACTTGACCCCTTATTTCGCTCTCACTGGTTCGCTGACACCGCTTGAAGCGGCGCATGAAACTTGTGAAAACGTAGTAACCTCCCTGATGGTCGCCGCGCAGCTTGAACAGGAGAAGGAGCCGGTCATGCGTGAACTTTTCTTGACAACTCTGTGCGCCCTTCAGCGCGCTGGTGAAGCATGAAAAGAGTCCGCAACCACATCGTTATTCAAAAATGGAAGGCTGGCGAAGAGGCCGAGAATCATCGCGGGTCGCTGAGTAGCGTTGCATGGGCCGATGGCACCACGGAGCTTTGGAGCTATGAGTTAAAGATCGGACATCGCACACGATCAGGCGCGTGCGTTCTTGCGGACTTCACCGCACGGACTGGAAACTTCAAGTCAGTTACAACCTCGACCCACGTTAATCTTGCTAAGAAAGCCAATGATCGTCCGTTGGTCATGCACCCGCTTGTATGGCGCGAGTCGCCTGTTAGCAATTCTCACCTTGCAAAGCCGTTTTAAATTATGCAATTTTTACTAACGATTTTGGCACTTTCCACGCCGGGTTCCGGCAGCGTCTTTGACCCGACGACCGAGCCGTTGGTGGTTCCCATCGTCGTCCTTGACGCTTCCTTAACAACTTTGCCCTTGCCAAAAGGGTGACGGTGCCTAAATTATATATGTAGACAGGAGAAAACTACATGGCTTCAAACCTTCCCCACGTTATGACCTTCGCACAAGCATGCGAAATCTTCACCCTTGAACTCTTGCCCATGATCCAAGAGAACTTCGAGCAGGACGGCGATCCTGACATTCCCGCTCGCCGCGAGGCATGGAACAACTGGACCGACGCCATGTGCAAGAATGAGGAAATCAGCGATTGGCAGTATATGAACTGGGGTCATCCCCCGTGCAACGACTGACATTCTCTTGACAACTTAAACCTTGACGATGGCCTCTCAGGGGGTTATATTATATGTATAGAAAGGAGAAATCTATATGTTCGCAATCGGAAACACCGTTAAAGTTCGTACCAAGTTTCATGGCTGGCAAGTCGGCACTGTTGTCGCTAAAGCCGATTATCACGATGCTGTGTGGATCGTTGAGATCCCCGGCCACTGGACCAAAGGAACATGGGCCTCTGAGATTGACATGAAGCACATCGCTTGACATTCACTTGACAACTTTGTTGTTGACTTTCCCCCGTTTTTCTGGTATAATGGTTATACCAAGTAAGGAGATCCACTAATGCCCGACACCCCGACCTTCAAGCCCGACCCGATGATCAACAACATCGAGATCGTATCCAGCCGCAAGAAGACTTATAAGCCTGCACCGAAGCCACCCACGCGCAAGCAACTGGAGGGCTGGACCGTCGAGCAGGTTGGTCCGCGCATGTGGCGCGTCTATCGCAACTCGACCACGCAGGGCAAGCAAGCGATCATTGACTACGACACGCCCGAAGGCGCGCAAGGTTTTGCCGATGGCTGCAACGGGGAGTATAAGAACCCCACCAAGATGAGCGCATCGAGCCTCCGCAACAAGGCGAAGGAATATCTGACCGACGAGGAAAAGGCCGATCTTGCTGCGCTGGAAGCAGGCGAGGGTATTTAATCTCTTGACATTTCCCTGACAACTTAACCCTTGTCTTTTGCTGGGCCGTGTCTAAATTATATATAAGAGAGAGAAACTTCACCGCTTCCAAGGAGCACCCATCATGGCAAACGCCTTTATCATTTCCAACCCCTACACCTTCGCCACCGTCGCAGTTTACAATAGCGTGCGTCGGGCCTATGACGGCATCCTTGCCGCGATGCTGCAAGGTCGCGTCACCAACTTCTACGCGAGCACCCTTAGTGTGACGGTCCCCGACTGTGAGGAAGCACTTGACCTCCGCGCCGTGATCAACTGGACCGAGGACAAGGATGGTGCTCCGTGGCGCGGGGGACACTCTCGCCAGCCGATGACGCAGGACGAGGTGAAGGCATATTTCCGCAACGCCCCGTCGGGCGCGGGTCTGACCTTTGAAGATCCCAAGACGCAGGAACAATACACACTTACTTACTATCAGGTGCGGTAGGTGGCGAAATACTACGTTAGCAGAACAGATGTGAACCTCGTTGATGGGCGCATCGTTGGGACCGAAACAATCCTGACGAGGCCCTCAGACGAGAAAGCCGCCCATGAGGGTGCGCGTCGGTTCCGTGGCCTGGGAGCAGAGGGCATCCATGTCACAAAACATGTGTCAAAGAGATACAACAAACTTCTGCGAGAACAAAACAAACGCAGAAAAGAAAACCCGCTAACCGTCGCTGATATTGCTCAGATGGTCGAGCAAGCTGCACAATTGAATTCAACACAAGATCCCAAGGAGGGATAAATATGTCAAGTCGTTTTTATGGTTTCACTCAGCCGCGTCGGCGCGGACGCCTGACTCGGAGGACAGCACGATAAATGTCTGAGACTGTTTACACCATCGACCACGCCAAGCTAAACAAGTGCGAAATAGATATTTTGCATTTCATTGAAAGCTGGCTACCTACGTTTACGTCGTGGTCCGTTAAAGAACTCGGAGAGAAGTGCAATCTGTTTACGGACGAGGTAACGCAAGCGGTTGACATGCTTATCCTGCATGGACTACTTGACAACGCCGATGATGACGCACTTGTGGGCCGCATGGTATCAATACCAGACGAAGCGGTGAAATGGCTGCATGCAAATATGGAAACAATAAACAGTTTGCACCTGATGAACGATAGCGATATGTTTGATGAGACAGAGATCGCAGAGGCTTGAAAAGAATAATACATTCAAAAAGGAGGTGAGTATTATGGAATTCATATTTTACATGACGGCATGCGCGAGTGTGATAGGCGTGTGTGCATGCATTAGCAACATCGCACAAGAGTTGCGCGGTGTACGCTCCGTGCTGGAAACACACACGGACCTTGAACCCGTGAAGGTTCGCACGTATGAACGGCGCGAGCCACCACGTGGGAATGTTTAGACCCGGAGAGTTAATCAAAAGAAAACAAACCAAATACGCCCACGCGCTGTGCTTAATCATTAGCGAGGATAGAGATAACTATACAGTATATAATTTATCTTTGCAAGACACAAGAATGGTAGCTAAGGTAGTATTAGATGGTTTGTACGAAAAGGTTTGATTTACATATAGGTTGCGTGAGAGGTTATTATATGAATGAACAGTAGAAGTGGATGCTGGCCGTTTGCATTATGTTGGGTTGTATGCGGTGAATGATCCCTCCTGTTACATATAATAATAAGCGAGTGCGTGTGAATGTGTGTGGTAGCTTTAATATATACACCCTCGTTCTCTCGCGCAACCTCTCATATGTGTCAAGTCAGAAACTGTCCGCTTATCATGTGAGTGTGATGCTACACAATTATTCAATGTATCCACACACTTACATGCGTTTATAACACCAACAATATCAACCACTTACGCCGCTTGGCCGAGAGTATAAAAACAATTATGTATCAACTACAATGGGATGACATAGCAAGCGCAGTGCTTATATATGTCATGATCTATCTGTTCATGTGTCTGTGATGCGCGGCTATATATACCATGCGTAAAACAATTGGCAAAGCCGCGAGCCTTGTATTCTGGGGATCTGTATCGCTGTGTGTGATATACATAGCTTTTGGCCCGAGACTACTAAAAAGAAAAGAGTAGTAATATCAGCTACTTAATTAAGGTTTCCCTTATACATATATAAACAGTTTAATTGACAGTCAATTGACATGAACAGTTGACAGTTAATTAACACGTGTGAAGGGGCACCCCCTACCCCCCTACCCCCCTACCACCGGAATGTATGTCTCTGTAAACGGATGCCTGCGAGAGTGACGACTAAGTACGTTAACGATACGCCTAAAAATTTCCAGATCATAGTCCCTAGTTATACCATGGGGTTAACGTGGGGTATTGGGAACGAGTGAAGGATTTCTTCGAGAAGCCACCAGATCACAGCCTAGCAGTTGGCGATTTGGTGACATGCACGTGCCATGGCGGCGTAGCAGTCATAATCGAGCTATACGATATTGGAGAAGAAGTACAGATGAACATGGCAAAAATATGGTGGATAAAATTGCCCCACGACAGGATCGAGCGCCAATGGATGCATACGATAGGGCGCCTTAACAAGTACGGAGATCATTGGCCGCAATAGTTAGTATAGCATGCCGTTCGACAAACTATACGTAAAAATTATATGCACAATGTGTAACGGAACAAAATTATTTAAATTTAGCGGACACCATGATCCATCCCGGCCGTTTAAATGGAAAAGCTGCCCATATTGCGATCATGATGGGTTGCAGCTAATAGAAGCGCATGAAAATTCAATTGCAGAATATTTTGCGCAATTGGATGACGATCAAAGAATATCAGTACTGCAAAAAATAGCCCAAAAAAAATTGCCAGATAGTTAGGTATATGGGCATTGCAGCTTTTGGCTATAGGCCGGCTATTTATCAAGTTGGCAATTTGGTGACATTTTGCGGCTATAGATATTCGCCGGACTATGTATATGCCGATGCGTCTGATAGGTCAATAGGTATTGTCACCAGCGCGATTCGCGCGACAACCATTGGTGAATACTTTACATATAAAGTGTTTTGGTTTAAGTCGATGAGGTATACCGAGGCCATCGGCGCGCATTTGAAGTTGGTGTCACTATGAACGCGCTCAAGCTTAAGCTTAAAAGTATGAAGTCCAAAAAAATAACTCATGGTGACGTGGTTACTTTGGTTATGGAGGATCCTTTCGAAAAAGGTAACACTTTGTGGGGCACTGTTATGGAAGTAATCGATAGGGGCGCTAGCGGGCAGACGCTTCTATGCGGCGTTAAATGGTTTAACAAGAGCACATCCGCGCGCGATAAGCTGTCGTATCATTATGAATATGAGCTGCTTACGGTGGAAGAAAAGCTGCTTTATGATGAGGAGATGAGCCGCGGACGTCGAATCAAACCAATTCGATAGCTTATCGGACATATATATGCACGTTTAGGTGCATACACGGCCGTCTATTGGCGCTTTATACTGTATGCGGGGTTTGACCGCTTATATATTATAGGAGAGCCTTAGAAGGCAATTGTGGGCAATTGCTTATATATGATGGTTTTGCGCATGTAGGTGAAAAATTTTACCGAAAAACTGAGAATGTCGAACTATTTAATCATGATGCATGCGATTCTTCTCTGAAGAGAAAAAATTTTTGCTTGGAAACTGATGAAACTTACAACCAAAACATTGCGGGGCCTTATTCGCGAAGAACTTACCGGGGCGGATAAAGACGAAATTAAAAAAATTGCTTCAAAGGAAGCCGAGAAGTTATTACAAGATAAGAAACTTAAAGATATGGTCGAAAAAGAGGTCGAAAAAGCGCTTGACGGAAAGGGTACTAAAGAACAAATTGGCGATATTACAAAGACTGTTATCAAACAACTCTACAAGGATTTATCTTACCATCATCCATATATCATCGACCGAATTAAAATTTAAATATTATTAGCGCGCAGACTACATAATGGTATAAAAATCAAGGGGCGACAACAAAATGGTGCAATTTTTTATACATGCCATGGCTTCGTTTGCAATAATTGCTAGCGCATATGCCGGCACAATTGTCGCACAAGATATAATTGATAAACGATCATTCCCGGCAAGCAAAGCGGCCCCAATGGAAATTCCGAAACCATTCCATCCAAAAAACTTGTGCAATATTGAGCCTACTTCGAGACTGTCCTCTAAAAAAATCGATAATTTTGCTTACGAATGCATGCATGCAAAGGGCCCCTGGTTCCCAATCAAATCCACAGAAGCTAATTATATTGATGTGGTACGAAATATCAACAACCCCTGAAGACTTAGTCCCAGGTCTAATGTTAAGAGATATTATAAGCGGCGACGTTGGCATTCTAGTCAATCGCTACAATGTGATGGAATCCTGGGACGAGGTGGGTCCAATTTGGGCTTGGGAAATTATTTGGACAGGGCCCGCGACGGGCGATCTAAATAAATGCCAGCCATACACAGAAAATGGCCTACTTGGTATGATTAATGCCGGCCGAATGGAGGTCTGCAACGATGAACAGTGAAACAAGTTTTAAAGACTTGCAAAAAGCGGCAGAAGATGTTATACTAAGTGTAGGCGATATGATTATTGATCATATCGAAGACTATCGTGGCTTTTTAACTAAAAGAATTCATCATATTGATATGGTAGAAGATGATATCTACTTGTGGGAAATAAAGCTTTTTAAAACAACCAATAGAAAAGACAGCCCCTCCACAACCATACTAGAGGAAAATGGGTTAAAACTCTCTATTGCAATTGGAACGGTAGAATGGCATTCGGTAACCGGAGGTACTTTTGAACAATAAATGGAATGTATATAAAACTTTTAAAAATGGGCGGCGCGCCAAGGCGCCTACCATGGAATTTGAGGCAGAAACACAAGACTTCTTCTTCGAACAAATTTTGCCCACTCTAAACAGCAAATTACAAAAAATTAAGTGGGAAATTTTAGATTCTAGCGAATCACAAAATCGCCAAGAAGATGCTGTCGATAAAGAATTAACACTGCAAAGAAAGAAGCAAGCTGCTATATTAGCACAATTAATGGTAAAAAAAATGCCGCATATGCAAAAAAAGAACATAATCGGATGTCTTATGCTAAACAAACATACTAATTGGAGATGGGCGTGGTGTGCGGCCGAGAGTATCACAAACATTTTCTTGGCCCAACTTTCACCCGATTTTAAATGCAGAAAGGACGCAGATGAATGGATAAAACAAAAAATGGAAATGACTTCACTATGACTGAAAATGGGTGGGTCACTGGATATGGTGTTGGAGACTTAGTAAAGGTAAAAAATAAATTATTGGGTTTTGTAGCAAAAAAAACAGCCTTAGATCAGGAGTTAATGTTTCCTTTTGTGCCGGTTTTCGTTTTTTCGAAAAACGAAATTGTTGAATTTCAAACAAATTCATTGGAAATAATTTCCAAAGCTTAATTTTACTAACAGGCCTCTCTATTTATTAAGAGAGGCTTTATAGTACGTATGCAGAAGCTTATTAGAAACTTAAGCATATATTGTGTGTTTATTAATATAATGTTATTTGGCTTTGCTGTGTATAGCCAGAATGTTGAATTGCAACTGCTTAGCATAGCTAACATAGCATTATTCTCAATTTATTTTTTAGCTCAGGAATAAAATGAAAAGTATATCGAAGGCAACAATTGTAGATGTCTATTTATTAAAGAAAGCAGTCTCACACATAAAGGGAACCTAAGATATGAAATACTTGCTACTATTAATGGCCATTTTAAGTATGGCGCCTGCCCGGGCCGCAGGAGAGAATTCTAATAAATCAACACTGATATCAGAGCCGGTAAACTCTACTATATCTAAAATAGAATTGAAAGTAAGAGAAGCAGCCGTAAAAGTGCACGCCCCGGGCGGAGGGCACGGATCGGGTTCTTATTTAATCCACAAGGGATTTCATTTCATTTTAACTGCACAACATGTTGCTGATGGCACTCTTGGAAGCACTTACATGGTTTCAAAAGATGGAGAATTTTTACCTGGCATCTTGGCTTACTCTAATGAAGTGGATGATATGGCAGTTCTATATTTGCCTACGCAGTTTGCTAATGCCAAGCCTATGAAATATAAGCCAGCAAAAAATATATTAGGAATTGGCAAACAAATAACATATTCAGGTTACCCCTCTACTCATGCTCTGATGACAATCCGCGGCCGCGTGGCCGGACATGAAATGAAGGGCGGGGCCGGCATGCAAATTATTTTGCACACGTATGGATGGTTTGGATGCTCAGGTTCTGCAATTTATAATGAGGCTGGAGAAGTTGTGGGCGTTCTATGGGGTGTCGATGCTGAATATTACCCTTCCATTGCCATTGTCGAAGACATGATATGGGTGGTACCTATTCAAAAATTAAATATTGATATACCAATTAGAACAATTTGTGCACACAATGACTTGAAATTCTGTTAAAATAGGACTAATTATAGGGAATAGGAAACAGATATGTCAGATTTACGAAATATTCTAAAAGAAGAATACAACAAAAAAGCCAATGCATTCTCCCTGACAACTCTATTAGAGATGGTTGAAGAGGTGATGAGTGCAACTAATGCAATAGATTTAAAAGAAGGGCCGCGAGGCGCCCGTGAACGCGAACGCGTAATACGACTTCCAAATGTAATGCCTACCGAGATCACAGTGGGCCAGAAACCGGGCAGCGAAGATCGCCAACAGTTTCAATTATGGATGAGCAATATCGGCATGTCAGGCGATGCATCGTCTAGCGCGATAAATCAAAAACTCACAGCGCTTACTAATTTTTTTGATAATCCAAAAGAAAATCTTAAAGGGACCACTATCCCAGAAACATTATCATACTTAATGTTCCTCAATCAATTTGTATACATGCTTAAGGAATTTAATGCATCGGTAGCTGGATTCTTGTGGGAACCATTCCTGGCTGCTTTATTTGGTGGGAAATCGCGGCAGGTTCCAACTAGCGAAGGAGATATCGCAGACATTAGAATTGATGAACCCGGCGCTGATCGTAACAAACCTATTAGTTTAAAAATTCTAAATGAGGTCGGAGTCGTGAAGGGTTCTTTTTATGACCTAGTTGCCCATTTTGCTGGGGCTGATGGGAAGCCACCTGGCACAGAAATGCGCTATATTATTGTTGTTAAACAGCAAACCGAAAAAGAAAAAGACGTCTCCGGAGTAACGTTCTACGAGTTCAATATTACTGCTGATAACTTTTTTGAGTGGATCGGTCATCCGTTACACCGCCAAACATTTGAGGTTAGGTCCGTTACTTTTACATTGGCTGACGCCAATAAAAAAGGGTGGCTTAAAGTGGGTGGTGCCCAAGTGTCCAGGGCCGGCCCCACCGGCACCGGAAACTATATTTGGATTCGGACCGCGAAGACTTTAGAGAAAAGGCGCTCTGTTTCGCCCGATTGGGTGCGCATCGGCAGCTTTGTTAAAGGTCCCGATGGCCCAGTTGCCCAACTTTCGTTTACCCCCGAAGTGCAAGAACGCTTGCAGCTGTCGGGGATTCCGGAAGACGGTGTGGTTGTCCCGGATACAACAAAACTAAAAGCCAACATTGCGCAATTCAAGGCTGGTGGCGTAGGGGGTGCAACCCTCGTCAAAGGCTATGAAGCAATCCCCGGCACAGAATCCAAAGACACCAAAGAGTTGTGGGGTGGCAAAGATGAAATGGCGAAATGGGCTGACTTCGCGGCGCAACTTAAAGAAACAGGTCAACCGCCCTCGGTCTTCTTTAGTGCTGTGTTGGGCAATGATCCCGGCATTCCTTGGCCAGGGCAAGCCGCGCCCGGCGCTCGACGGGGCGGTGAACGCGAAGAAAAAGGTGGAACACAGTTTCACATTACGCCAAATCACTACAAAGGCCTAGGCGGCAAGCTAGGCACTCTTAGAATCACCACACAAGCCGTTGAAAAGTTCTTTGAAGAAGCCGCGGCAACAATGAATGAAGAATTGATAACCATGTTTAACAAGCTTGCTGACCTTAATGACAATATTGGGCGGTTTTTCCTGGCTAATTGTGGACAAAGTGAAGAAGGCGTAGAGAAATGCACCGATAAAGATGCCGCTCGGCGAACCGAAGCGGGCCAAAATGCAATGAATGATGCTAAAGAGCTAGAAGATGCAGTTATTAAGTCTGTTAGTGGCATGACCGAGGGTTAAAAATGCTAAATGATGAACAAATTCTCCTAAAAACAGCTAATTTACTCGAAAATTTCGATATTTCCGGCAAAAAACCCGAAAAACTGCTTCGCGAAATCACTGAAGGCGAATTAGAGGCCATTCAAGATGTCTTAGACGACTTAAAAGGCGAAAATCTTGCTTTTAATGACCTTTTTGCCGGCAAAATGCGCAAAGTTATCGATTTTCCGACTCTCGACGTCGGTTCTGACCTCGGAAAGTTCGTAGATGCGTTCAAAGTGCAGGAATATGATGTAGATTGGGACAAAGGTATCGTTTCTGGTGAAAAAGAACTTGATGAATTATCCAACGAGGACCGTTTGGCGCGCCTGCTGGGCCCGGGCCGTGGGGGCGAGGCTCCACCGGGACCCAAAAAACGCAAAATTCAGATGAAAATAGGCAAATTCCTTGCAAAAATCGCCGATTTAGCGTCAAAAAGGGATGTAATTGCTCAAAAAGTCATTGATCACGTCAAAAAGACTGACCGATACGCTAATCCTATTAGGCATGCGGGCCAACTTACCGGTACTCAGATAGAAGCGGCTCTAAATGAGGAAGAACAGAAGCGATTGAGGCAATTATTTGATCAACTTAACATGTATATACCAAATCCGGGCCGGATTTCCGGCAATACAGCCGATTGGGCGACCAAAATGGCGAAATATTGGCAAACAAACGCCGGATATATCAAAAAAGAGATAAAAAACCTCAAAAATGACAAATATTCGATGATTATTACGCGTTATCCCATCGATGTGATGAGAATGGCCGATTTTGAGAACATTACATCCTGTCATTCGCCTCCAAGCCGCGGCCAGACGGACACTTCCTACTATAAATGTGCTGTTGCGGAGGCAAAAGGGCACGGAGCAGTCGCATATGTCGTAGAAACCGAAGATTTGCTCCATATGACGAATACAAGCAATATTGAGAGCGCAGAGCAAGAAATCCAAGAAGGAGAGGTATTTGTGGACAAAACGCGCAATTTAGCAGGAGCGACGTCGTGGAGCCCGACGGGCCGGCCCATAGGAGAGCTTTTGTCGCCAATTTCACGTATACGTCTCCGCCAAATGCGATATTACGATACAGATCAGCCAAAAAGATGGGACGAAGGCACAGAATTGGCCGTACCCGAGACTCGCGAGTACGGGGCGAGAATTCCGGGCATTTCAGACCGAATAACAGCTTGGGCGAAGGAAAATCAAGAAAAAGTCATCGAAAACATGCCAAAAGACGAAGATGACCCCGAAGCCATCAATTTAAACCGATTTTGGATGTTTGGTGGCTCTTATGAGGACACATCAGGTGCCTCGGGAAGAAAAAAGCTTCTTTCTCGTCTAATTGGTAAGCCAGAGCTTGATTTAATCGGATATGTGCGCCAAAATGAGGATACAGAGAATAATATCGATGTTAACCTGCTTGGAAGCCTAGAAGCACAGTGGGAAGCGGAGATCGAGAACATCACAGAAGAATGGAACAATCGCTATGCTGTTACCGTCGTTCAAGCATGGGTAGATGACGATGGTGGTGGGGGTCTTAGCATTCAGGCTAAATGGGATGTTGTATTAGACTGGGATATGGCTGAATTCATTAAACTCCCCAATTCTTACCCCCCTTCGGTACATGCTGCAATGCATATTAATGAATATTATGGCGATATTTTCGATATCAATGAAGCATTTTTAAACAAAACAAAAATTGACGGCGTGGGTAAGGTTCGCTGGGGCTGCAGAGTCAACCTAGAGCACCCAGATGTGCTGAACGAAGAATATTTCTACGATCCGGATGGTCTCAACGAAGCATGTCAAAAAATTGATACCAACATTGATGATAAGCGCGATGTATTCAAACATGCATTAGAAGAGTTCTTCAAACAAAACATGTGGATGGAAGGTGGAGAGTACATTAAGCTAGCCAGAGAGATCGAAGACGGACCCTTCGAATCCTACGAATGGGATGTGCGATACGACAGAGAACACCCCACAGAGTCATATGAGGCGACTGCTGCGATATCACACAGCTTTAACCCTGAAGCGTTGGGTTTAGATCCTAGAGTTTTGTTCGATCTGCTGGATTCTCGCGATTGGCGGCTTGCGGTGCGGACACGATTGCTTAAATCCGCCCAAATAGCACTTGATACTCAATATCATCTCGATATAGAGAACTCTCAGGCAGTTGTCCCTCCAACTGGACAGGACATAAAGTATACCCTTACCTTTAGAATCACTTCAGACGACCCTGACGAGCGCGTAAAGCTATTCCGCGAGCTTACAACTGGCGAGGATAGCGATATGGATGATGAGGATAATCTTAAAGCAGCTTTTGATAGCACTATGGCTCACTTTATAAATGCTCGGCAGCCATCACACACACAGCAGAATTTAGATGAACACCTCGTGAAAACTTGGAAAGGATTTTTAAACAGATGAGTCAATATCTTAGTGATCCCGAATACTTATT
>Ga0208920_1000303_pt1 | contig 13065 bp, 16 predicted proteins | sample 19_taG_FD_184094 | JGI IMG/M metagenome (GOLD analysis project Ga0208920, IMG submission 184094) | Marine viral communities from the Subarctic Pacific Ocean - 19_ETSP_OMZ_AT15317 metaG (SPAdes) (version 2) | ecosystem: Environmental > Aquatic > Marine > Oceanic | place: Pacific Ocean | collected...
ACTCTTCTGGGGCTAAATCAGCAACCCTATCACTAAAGTCATATAACCTACGTGATGGAATCGTACTATCAATAACCGCACCCGGAGTACCAAATTTTACCTGTCCACTATTATAAGTAGCCATTTTTTTCTCCTAGTTATTTTATTTTAATACATTCGCTCTACCTCCCGCCCTGACTATAGAATCCCACATTTTATCAGCATCATTTTTTGTTTTAGCTGGTTGTCCTTGCAGAACCCCGGCAGAGCGAGGAGCGTCTTGTGCGGCTCTCACCGCATCTACGGTATCAGTATTTGTTTGACCAACCCCACTGACATCACGATACAATTTCACAAGATTATTAATTCCAACGGCTTCCTTAGGCTGTGTGGTAAACTCCAGAAATCCCTTAATCTCAGAATCTGACATTTTATAGTTATTTCTTAGTTCGTTCACGGTATTATTCAAATGCATTTCTGTCTGCATCTGAGCCTGTTGTTTAGCCGCTTGTTTTGACACTCTTTCATTAACCATGCTTTCTATTTTATTTTTAACATGTTGACTGGAAGCAGAGCCATCTTCTGTAAATGCATCCCAAGGGTTGAACTCGTCTTTGCCTATACCGGGAGCTGATTCCTGTGCACTTTGTGGATTAGATATGCCATCTTGCAATGTCTTTACCAAATCAGGTCTCGACTCCAGAAGATTTACCAAAGGTTCATACTTTTTCAAGTCTTGTAATTCCGCTTGTGAGCGGTCATACATTGACTGAAATTTACGAACCTCTGCCTCATCTACTAAAGCCGGAGCTTCTTCGGGGACATTTGCAACCTGTTCTCCAGATTGCCCTGCAATGACTTCATCCACCAATGAACTTTCATCTCCATACGCTGTAGCTTCGACATTCGCCTCAATTTGTTGTTCTAACGATTCCATGTTTTACTCCTTTAAGATGTCTCTAGGCTTTTAGAGTAGAACCAGTTGCCTTATCAGCCTCACGGTTGATTCGGTTCGCTAATTTCTCTACCTCGAGCTTCACCTCTGTTTCAAGTTTATTACGTTGTACTCTTCTATCCGCTTTAGAATCGGAATTAACTCCGGAAAGTCGTGATTTGAATTTCTCAACTTCCACTCGTTTCCTATCCTGTACGGATTCTCTTTGGGCTGTTTGCAAGTCTCCCTGCAAATTCTTTAACTGACCTTCAAGGGCTTGTATCTGTGACATCATTTGTTGTTTCTCGTCTGTACGTCGCATAATACCCTCTTTGTCAAAAATCTCTGGGTTCTTTTTCAGAACCTCATACCTGTCTACAATACCTAACTGAAATGCTTCTAAATAGACATTAAGTTCTGCCCATTTATTAGTTGGCATAGAAGAACCCGGTTCAATTCTTATATCATGTTGTTCAATGTTATACTTCTCTTTCTTAATATCAACTACAGAACCAGATACATCTGTATAAAAATTCACCATAACATCAGTTTGGTCGTTATTTGGCTGTGCCAATCTAAACATTTTCTTATAACTATAGTGACCTTTAGATAAATTATAAATTACTTTTCCAAGCCTGTTTATAGAAAATTCTATATCCCTAAGCTTTGATTTGGGTCTTTGACTGCCTAAAGCTATCATTTGCTCAGTTCCCCTAACTGTATCGGGAGCTTTATCAGCAAATCCATGCATCATCTCAGGCAAGCCGAATATAAAATCAATGTAAAATTCACATTGTTGTATGAGTTTGTAAAATTCACCAGCAAGTGGTGAAGGTTGTGGATAATGTGGCTCGCCTTGAGATGAATCTATTTCAATAACAGCATTTGGGTTAGCCCAATCTTGTTCCAACTGAGCTATGTCATCAACACTCCCAAGTGGAACTAATAATTTTAAACCAGCAGATGCTTGAGCATGAGACAAAGCAAGAGACCATAATTTATTAAGGAGTCTCTGCATAGGTCTTGCTCTTGATACATCAGACTTAGGATAAGGTGTCCCTGTCCATACATTTGGAAGTGGAACTATAGGATATATATTTGAATTAAGGATATCTTCATATAAAACTATCTCACCTATTGATGCACACACCTTTACTCTAGTTTGAAAGACTTGAGCAATTTCAAAATATCCAGATTCTAATACATCCTTATTTTCTTCAGAGAATTGTACAAACTCTTCTTCAGACAATACTAATTCTTCTCCATCTTGGATATTTACAACATGATAAAAAGGAACTTTTACTTTATAAAATCTTTCAAGTATCTGGTACTTTTTAACCTGCATAAAATCCTTATCTTTAACTTCAGCAGGGGTAAACACAGTCATTGAGTTTTTATTTTGTGCAGAAGGATAATCTTCGCCGTTGTATTCTGAATACTCAGAGATACTGCGAAGTAAGCCATCAGACTGTTCGCCAGTTTCGGGGTCTACTACATCATCTAATTCCGGGTAAAGGTTAATGACTTGCTCACCAGTAAGGACTGTAGATATAATAATGCCATCAGAATCATCATACCAACGATTACGTGAAGAAGGAGATACGTAAACCCTAAAGGGGTCAAGATAGGTGAACTTGACATCACCTTTCCCGAAATCTGATTCTCTATCAACATAAGCATACAAATAACCAAGACCTGTAGTTGCATAATCATGTATAGCCTGTTTCATCTGGGAATCGCCATCTGAAATTTGCCAGATATAACTAACAATAGTTCTCCAGACACTCGCTACCTTTACATCAGAGTCTTCTCTTGGTGTAATTGTAAATGCCGGAGGTCTTGATGTAAGTACCGCTTTAAATTTTTCAACTGCCGAAGAAACCCTGTCCATAGGAACATCAGCTTGGTTTCTGGCTTGTAGTTCGTCTGATTCATCAGCGGTAAAATGGTTACCAAGATAAAAATCAATATCTTTTCTAGCCTCAGTATCCCAATCCTGACGAGCATCACTCCAATTCCTAAAGAGCTCTTGATTCTGTTCTGCTCTAATATCTTTGTCCATTTTAGACATATTTATCTTTGTAAATATCCTTCTCTAGCAACCGGGAACTCTATGTTATCTTCGTATAGATTGCCTTTAAAATTTCTTTTACCCTGCCAAGGTGGCAATATGCTTTTTCCATCAGATTCAATCATTTCAGCATCATAAGTCTGGGACTCTTTAGCTTTTTTTAGAATCTCTTGGATTTGAAGCATTTTTATCATTCTTTCAAACTCAGCGGCTTGTTCCGGAGATTGAAAAGGTGTCGTTGCTGTTTTATCTTGTGGAGATACTTTATCTCCCATAAAAGGACTCATTAATGTCCCCGGAGGATATTTTCTTCCAGCTTCTCCTACTCCTCCGCCTTCTTGAAAACCTTTTGTACTATTATCTAATCCATAGAGATTATTAGCATATAATTCATTGATTCTTTGTCCAAGTATCGTTTCACCCAAATCGTATTTATAATCACTAATTGACTTTTTCTTCCCACGCTGTTTTAACAAAGATTGTTCACCAAAAATATCTCCAATGTCAATGCCTTCTTTCTTACCGGAATAAGACGGTATTGCATCTTCCGCTGATTGTACTAATTTCTGCAAATTCATGAACCTTAGTTCTTGTTCAACAAGTGGCTTATAATAATCATCATCAAGGAGTCCTCCCAACATATCTTGTCTACCTGCTAAAATCATATCAGATATATATTTATGAATTGGGTCTTGATACCTTCCCGGCTTCTCCCTAGTTGCATATTCTCCCATTCCATATTCTTCCCAAGAAGGATTTTTTAAATTCGATTTGAATTTCTCTTCCCATTCACCTTCTGGATACCCTTCCACATCTCCACCATTTTCATAGCCGGGTACTACTTCTCCCCCGCCATACATAGGCTTCATGTTTGCAAGTTGCGCTTGTCCAATTAATGCATCAATATTGCCGTGAGCGGCATTATCTGAAATCGCATTTAATTGTTTTAAAAATGGTTCACCTAACATAGCCGCCGACTCCTGTTTAATTACAAATTCTCCGGGGGTAAGCATTGCAGGTACTGTATCTGTTGTTCCAGCCATTAGTCTCTTATCTCCACATGTACTAAATCATCAAAATTATTATCTTTAATCTCGCCATCGGAATCCCAATCTCCTCCCCAGCGAATATTTACATTAAGCTGTTTACCAATACCACGAATCATACCACCCATGTAATGAAACCGCTCTCTATCTTCCCAATCTATAGGATATGGCGCTAGGTCTACCGCCTTACCCTCCATATGCCTTGAATATTTAACCTTCGTTGCCCCTTTTTCAAGGAGTTCAGCCTGTCGTTCTTCACTCCTAACCCCTTCAATAATAGTAACATCCATTATTTTAATGAGTTCATTGAGAACATTCACCAGTTTGGCATTAACGCCTTTTAGACGCTCTCTTGACCTTTTTCCAAACTTATACATTGTGTCTATTATACATAATATCGGAATATAAACACAATAGAAACATTGACATAATTTAAGTTTTTGCGCCAGTTACCCAATTATAGGCTTTTCTAAACCTATATGAATCCATTTTCTCCTGTTTCTTTGCAATATCATCGGCACTCATTTTATCTGTTTTTGGAGCTTTTGCAAAATAGTCAGCATAATATAAACCGTCCAATAAGTCATCGTTCCTCGGCTTAGGGTGTTCAAAGAACTCATCAACAATTTCTGTCATATGTCTATAAATAAAGAGTTTTTTAGAGTTGACAATCTGACCTAACGCTGTTTCAAGCCTATCCTCTTTCTTCATTCTGGCTGGTGGCTTAACCCCCTTAAACAATCCCGGCATAAGTCTTCTTTCCTTAACAGACATACGGGTTACCATATCCCTGACCATCTCCTGAGCGGCTACTGTTTCAATAGTTACTCTCCTTACGGGGCTATACTTCTTTGCCAGTTCAATAATTTTTGCCGGGACATCAAATGTGGGTATACGCTCTCTGAAGTAATCAAGTACATAACGGTTTTTATGTGAATCAATACCCATAACTAATATAACTTGGAAATCTGATGTTTCACTTGCTGTTGCCGCTAAATCAACACCAATGTAAACATTAATAGGAATTGCGTCTTCACCTTCAATAATAAACGGCATATTGCTTCTTTTCTCAAATCTGCCATTGTAATACTGTATCCTATCTATCTTAAATGCCGCATTTGTAATATCACGGGCATCATTCATATACTCCTGAGCAAATTTATTAACAAGCCCCGCTTCAATAAACTCACGCTTTTTCGCATTTAACTTTTTTTGTGAAAACTGCGAAGACCATAGCGGCTTTCCGTCTTCAATAGCACGATAAAAGTTCACATCCCAAGGATATTTCCTTTTATCTTCTTTGGCTTTCTTCCAGCCATCATAAACCATCTGTAGAAAAGAATCATAGTGGACAATAGTTCCTGACAGCCATATCCAGCCTTCATTACCGGGTGTCTCTTCAAGCGCCGGATATACCGTAGATACAATCCATTTTTTAATTTCAGACCTTCTTTCCGGTGTCTTTGTATTTAATTCTGATTCAAAATCATCTAAAACAATCCCTGTATACCGTACATCTACTTCAGCCCTTCCCCTTAAACGCTGTGATGTACCCTTTGAAATAACCCTGTCTCCTTTTGGAGTAACAATGTCTTTTTCTGTCCATCTTTTCCCCATAGTACCGCCATCCATATTACCGAAATAATACTTTATCATCTTGTTATTCTCGAAATGAGAGCGAATATACTTTAAATGGTCAATAGCCTGTCCCTGTTCTTCTGATACCCAAGCAATAAAATGCTGACTATCTTCACCTGCAAAACAGAGTTTATGTATAATAGCCGCTTTAGCAAGGACAGATTTACCATGACCACGTGGTATAATATTGCATATTCTTGCTCCGGGTTCGGCATCAATCATTTTTTCAGCCATTTCATAGTGAAAAGGCGCAGATTCTGATTTATTTAAAAAGTCTTTCGGTAAAAACGCCCTGCCGAAGTATATAAGGTTATTAAAAGAATTTAAAAGAACATCATCACGCTCTTTCATCTCGCTAGGAGATGGAGTTATATTGAAATTGTTTGCCACTATTCGTTTATTAAATCCCAAAAAGTTTTATAACTCTTAATGTTTTGTCTAGTGGAAACCCCTGCATCACGAAATGCTTTTGAAGGGTCTGTCATCGCTTGAGTAAACAGCGTTCTAAGTCTAAGGTTGTTCAGTGCGTCCATATAATCTCCGGGGCTGTCATATGTTGTTTTAACAGAAGGTTCTCCCACGTTTCTCCAATCAGATTGTAACAAAGATGGCTCATATGGTGTATCTTCTGAGCCTGTAGGAAGATATTCCATTCTATTGAGAAATGGAACTTTGGATGGGTTTTCCATAGCTCCCGCTTTAGAGCCACTAGTTATCCATCTGTATGCATCAATTTTATTAAACGGAAGACCTGCCCTTGTAAAATTCTCCTTTAAAACATTCAATGCATCTATATTTGCCTGTTGCTCTTCCGGTCTATCGCTCCAAAGCTCTTCTTTAGTTGATAACTTCTCTCCAGCCAAATCTCTTCCTTGGTGTCCCCGTTCATGCTGGTAAGTTTTATCCCACAACATCTTTCCTATGGGGTCTATCGGTTCCCTTGGCATAAAAACTCTTTCTTCGCCCTCAAATGCCTGCATCCCGGGATAAAATTTTTGAACATCTTCAAGAATTACATCGCTTTTAATCCCTCCTTCACGCTCCCTAAAGTCTAAAACGCCAAGTTCTTTCAACTGTTTATTTAAAATTCCTTTATGATAACTTAGTTCATCTTCCGTTGCAGGTCTAAGTTTTGAACCGGGATAACGACTCATCGTCTTCTGTAGATTGTCGTCCCAATCAACTTGAGATTGTCCACTTTTACCTTCTAAAACTGAAAGATTGCCAGATTTTACCTTCTCAAGACGTTTTAAATAATTAAATAGTTCGGCATTTTCGGTCTGAACTTTTTCATCTACGGTTTTTTGTAACATCTTAGTAAGCATATTCTCTACCATTGGAGATTGCTGAAGTCTACTAATGGCATCCATCACAGGTTGCAGTGATTCTGCTCGACCACCGTTTTTGTAACCCGCCGCTAACCCTAATAATGTGTTTCTATATGGTTTATTTGGCATCACGCTACCGCAATCTCTTGGTTATATAAGTCAAATTCGCCGATATCCACTATTTTATCTTGTAAGTCGAACACACTGTCGCATATGTCACACATCCAGCCTTCTAGGGTATCTAAATTGTTAACTACGGGCATTTTGTTCATTATATCATTACCCATTAACTGGCAATCACACGCAGGGCAGAATATTGCACCACATATTAATTCATGTAATTCATGTTTTGTAGCAAACCTAATCGGAATTAATATATTATTCTTCTTTACCATGTTCTGGTAGTACCCCAGCTTTAAAAGCATTGAGTTTTTCCTGACTGAAACCAGTGAACTCTTGTATAAGGGCTAATGACTCGGTGTGCTTCTCGTTATTCAACATACCAGAAATCTTCATTAATGTCTCTAAAGCTCTCAGTTTATCTGAATCTCTAGCACCACCTTTATCAACAATGTCTTTAGTTTGTTCTAATAGATACGATTTTGTAATACCAGTGTCGCTTAACAGGACTTCAATTTCTTTGTCTATCAATTTCCTAACCCTCTCGCTTTTTAATAAAATTTTAATACGTTCTTTGGCATACATTTCACTCGAACAATCAGGATATGCCTTCATATAGGCATCAAGAGGCTCTAAACCGGATGCTATATATTTAGCAAATATACGTTTTTTTATAGATAATCTTGTATTTGATTGTTTCTGTTTATAGTGAACCTTACCAAAACGCCATATATCCGAAACAGGGTCACCTCCTAAAAACGCAGTACGCTCACAATTCGCCATCCCCAATACTGTCCTAATATAGTCTACGCTTTTTTTATTATGGGACATTGAGCCACGTTTTATGACCTTTGTGACTTTTCCGTCGTCAGACTTTATCCATTGCCCCGTTTTTGCAGTGCGCCAACTGTCATGTATGTTACTTTTAGGTCTATTTTTACGAAACTCTTCTTCATTTTCGTATAATACGTATTCTTTACCTTTTACCGTTCTTGTGTACATTAGAGAGCCGCTCCCAACACTATGCTTTCACACTCGCCTGTCCTTCTCCCTCCGGACTCCCTACTCTTGATGGGTCGTCATACAACAAGTCCCCATCAGGTAAAATTTCAAATTCTTTCAGACATTTGGCTCGTGCTACAATTTCCATAAGTTTTCCGCATACATGAGACGTGGGGTTAATAATTTCCAGTAAACTGATGTTTTGAGATAGCCTTTTTATCTCATTACAGTTTTCAAAGATACTAACGTCACTATAAGTATCAACGTCGCCCCGCTTAATACGGGTACTATTGTATGCTCTACTTAATTCCATGCTGTAATTTATAACAACAAGTCAGCAATATAGAAGAAGAATATATATATGTTGATTACACAAAGTAAAATCGCCGAGCGCTACTATAGTATTAGCTAATCTATATCATATAGTAGTATAGTAGTTTTCAAGTATGAGAATAGTAGTATAGTAGTATAGTAGTATAGTAGTATAGTAGTATAGTAGAGATGTTATATAACATAGCTATATAACATAGCTATATATAACATAGTTATATAAAATAGTACCCGGAGATATGCTATGTCAATAGAAAAATTAAAAAAAAATTAAAAAAAATTATATCACTATCTTTGTCTCTCTTATTATATGTATGGGTACTCCCCCTATCCGGTTTGGGGTTGAAATAATGTAATTGAGTTTTTTGATTCGAGATGCAGGTAGGTTGAAAATATCCATGTGAGCAGGTAAGATACATGTACAGCAGGTAAGGTAGGCATGGGTACAGCCAACCAAATACAGACATGAAATAAACTTTAAAAAAGGTGGGAACTTTTTCCCCTGTTCACTCGTATGCGTAGCATAATACAAACAATTACATTCTCTCGCTCGTGAACTATTCGGGAAAACCTTAACAGGGGGCGTGAAATCCAGAAGGTGAGAGATAAAATTTAATGGGTGAGTGTAAAAGTGTCTGACCATTCGAAGACACTCTCACAGGTGCAGTATTGCAGAACCCGGTGAAATAGACGTATCAGCTAACCATATGCTGACTGACTGACGGAAAGGGGTGAGAACTAAATTTGAGTAATTCAATCTTAAATACTAAATAAGGAAATAATAACAATGAGAAAAATCATCAGTTATTTAAAGAAATTCATGGATAATCCTATCTCTGAATTTGTAGACGTACCCAAAGCCTTACCGAAATGTTACGTTTGTGATGAGAGTCACAGACCTTACACAAGGTTTGACGGTGTGGGAGTTTGTGAAGATTGCTATAATGCACTGGAAACGTGTATTTATTGTGATAATCCAAACATAAACATAAAAAACGGTATATGTTCTAACTGTTTAGAAAGTTCGGCAAATGTGCGAAGTTATAGCCATAAGCCGGAGCCCTTATTTCATAGGGTTGCAAGGCATGAAAGACCATACTTAACCCATGAATCTTTCAGCAAGGGAAAACCCATATTACACTATGGAATTGAACTTGAAATGGATTTAAAGAGAGGTCAGCAAGATTCTCCCGAGATTCATGCGGAGTCTAATAAATTTGCTAGTTTTGTGAATTTAATAGGCAAAGGGATGACAGGACGTGAAAACTTGCTGTACTGCAAGTCGGATTGTACTTGTTTAGTCGAAGTCGTATCTCATCCTTTCTCATGGAATTACTGGAATAAATTCGGACGTGAAATGTTCCAAACATTATTCAGTAAGTTAAGAGAGAATAAGTTACATGGATATAATGCGCCAAACTCGGGTATGCATATCCACGTTTCTAGAGATGCACTGAAACCTTACGACATTCTAAAGATTATGTCTTTCGTGAATAATCCGGAGAATTTCCAATTTATTCTAGACATCTCCCAAAGGAATAGGGAGAGATTAGAAGAATGGGCGAATCCATATCTTTCTGACGATGCATGGCAGAATTTGCCTCGCATTTGTCAGTCTGTTTCAATGGCAATGGATTACACCGAAAGGTCATCCGCTGTTAACTTACACAATCGTCCGACTATCGAATTTCGGATTTTCAGAGGCACATTAAACACAATGTGCTTTTCAAAAAATCTTGAATTTGTAAAGTCATTGATTCAATGGGTTAAAGTCACGAGTTTGGACACCGTGAAAGGTAAAGATGGTTTAAAGTCATACCTTAGTTTTGTAGCTAAAAACTATAATGACTATGAGAACCTTTGTTTCTTTCTTTCTCGGAGAAATTACAGGAAATTTTCTGTAGTTGTAAACAGATGGACTCGGAAACATCTTACAAACCTTAATAAGCTATCCTTTTCTAGTGATGGCGGGGAGTTATAGTATGTGTATTGCAATCCTTAAGCAACAAGGTGAAACCATACAAAAGGCAAAACTCAAAACTTGTTTCCATAACAATGATGACGGCGCCGGGTATATGTTCGCAAAAGATGGTCTTTTACATTTTTTCAAAGGTTTTTTTACTTTCAAAGACTTTTGGAAATCATATGTAAAAAATGTTATTAATAATGGCAATCCCATTTCAGCGATTCATTTTAGAATCACTACACATGGGAAAACCAATACAAATAACTGTCATCCCTTCCGAATTAATGATGATATTGGCTTTATTCACAATGGAGTTATTCGCATGGTGGAAACAGACAAAAAAAGGTCTGATACATCCATGTTTAATGACACCGTTTTGAAACGATTACCAAGCGATTTCATACGAAATACGGGTATTTGTGACCTTATCGAAGAATCAATAGGAACATCTAAATTGGTTTTTCTGGATAATAAGGGACAATACCTAATTTCTAATGAAAATCTAGGTCATTGGGATGGCAACGTATGGTATTCTAACGACAGTTATCGTTATCAATACTATTACTATTCACAGCCTGTAACGGCTTACAAAAAACAGCCTTCAAAGGTAGTAAAAAGCGCACCTATTTCAATAGGTAACGTGGATTATTCCCATTGTGGCGGCTGTAATACGCCATTACTTACAAGATATACCCAAAATTCAGGGTATTGTACTACCTGTGAGAAATTGCCATATTCAGGATAACTAATAAACCGAGGGCGGAGGAATCCGCCCTCATAACCTTAAAGAGGATAAAAAGATGGTAAAGAATCAACCTCACCAAGTGATGGAAGAAATACTTCGTGAAGATTATGAAGATAAACCAAAGTATAACTTTTTTAATCCTCCGACTGACCCCGGTCACAAGGCTAAAAATTGCCCTCGTGTCGAGATTAGAATGGGATGTTATGCTTGTGGCTATCCTGAAAGTGAAGCCACTTTTCCAGCACCGGATTTCTTCGATTATTTGAAGGAATAGGAATAAAGATAAGAAAATTGGGAGCCTTCGGGCTCCCTTTTTTTTTGCTTTTTTTATTATTCCTATTATACATAACGTCTAAAATAATATTATGTATAATTAATCATGTACGTAATCGAAAATAAGGTACGTAAAATCGAGTCCTTAAATTCTTTTTTTGTAATCATGTACGTATATTATATTTATTCATGTAGGTACTCATGTAGATATATATATATTTTATTCACGTAGTTATTTTTAAATATTCACGTAGGTAGTTGTATGGTAGTTGTAAAGTTATCCACATATACTATATTCACGTAAGTATAATGAAAATAATAACTTAATGTACTCATGTAGGTACTTATCCACAAGTTATCCACATGTATATATAGAATGTATCCACAATGGTAGTTGTTCCTCGTCATATACTATATTAATACTATATATACTATATTAATTATTTAATACTACTATAGTATTCATGATATTATTTTATAATGCTGTGAGCTATTCCCACAAAGCCCCCCACAAATTAATTTAAAATACTTTGGAACTTTATTCTTTTAGTAGCGTGTAAGTGGTATGAAAACGCTAAATAAATGGAGTAAATAATAATAATTAAAATAATCGGGAACTTTTTTTAATTAACAGCGTATAACAAGTAATAAACGGAGTAAAACATGAAAACAATAATACACAAGGCATCGAGGAATTATGACGGCATATGGGTAGAGAACGCCGTTAAAAGATTGCCTGATAAAGACGCAGAGCATTTAGTAAAAAATGATGGATGGGAATATTGCCCCAAGTCTATATATAAACGGGTGAAATATGCACAAGACCCCCAAGATTTATTTTAACAATAAAAAAAAAGGAAAAAACGTCATGAAACAATCAGTAAATATGTACCAATTCGAGAGAGCATTTAAAAACATGGACAGAGGCGAACAATTCTCATATGATGGATTAAAAGCCTTGTATGAATACTTGGTAGAGTATGAGGAAGATACAGGAACGGAAGTAGATTTGGATGTTATCGCCCTTTGTTGCGAATATGCAGAGTATGACAACCTTAAAGAATTTCAGGCGAACTATGGAGAAGAATACGAAAGTGTAGAGGATATTAGCGATGAAACGGCACTAATCCCTATTGATGATAATTCTTTTATCATACAACAATTTTAATAAAGGAAACAATAATGAACAATCTCAATATACCACCAAAGGGTTCTTTTCGTTATTATGACGGGATTACTTCAAAATTAAAATCTTTAGAGATAGGTGGATATTTTGATTTGCCACACAAAAAAGCACAGAGTAGTTATAATTGTGCAAATCAGATAGGGATGGAAGTTTGCACACGAAAAGTTAGTGAAACCAATACAAGAGTTTACAGAATAAAATAAATTGGAACTTTTTTGAAAGTACGTAGTATAATAATAAAGATTTATTAGGGGCAACCTGAATAAACAGGAATAAGGCGAGTAGTAGCGAACTGCAAAAAAGGTGGATATGAGATGTGCCACCACCAAAGCCCCTAAAATTTTAATAAAAAAAGGAAAGTAAATAATGAATAAATACACAGTACATTTTGGTAAATGTTACCCCATGTGGCTTGATGGGTACGATAAAACATATCATAGAAAAAGA
>Ga0208920_1000310_pt1 | contig 12977 bp, 8 predicted proteins | sample 19_taG_FD_184094 | JGI IMG/M metagenome (GOLD analysis project Ga0208920, IMG submission 184094) | Marine viral communities from the Subarctic Pacific Ocean - 19_ETSP_OMZ_AT15317 metaG (SPAdes) (version 2) | ecosystem: Environmental > Aquatic > Marine > Oceanic | place: Pacific Ocean | collected...
GGGTCCACCAATGGTAGTTAACCCTTTTTGGTAGCCCAAAAGGTTTGTGGTATTAGCTGCGTTTTGATAGTCAACGTCTATCGAATTAATCCCAGATAATTCTCTTCCGTCGAGATAGAAACGCGATTCGTAATTTAGTTTCGATCCAAACATCTTTTATACCCTTCTCAATGAACCCCCTAATCTTTGTTCTTCTTCTATGGTTTGCCTAACGACATCTCTGATCCTAAGAGCTAAGTTTTGCTGGCGATCATTATCTCCGTTAGTGTCTTGAGTTTCGGTCCCATCACCATTGACGGTGATATTGATAACAGTTTCGCCGTTGACCTCTAATTCATCACCAAGGTTATTAATCGCAGCGACAATGGCACCGTCTCCGTCACCGCCACCACCCGCATTAAGAGCTGCAAGAGTTCCTGCACCAATATTTTGTGTAGCGGCGGCATTCATTACAAACTCCCCACCCGATAACATACTGGGAACAGTATCTACTCCAGCAGTGGGAGAGATGAAGCCGCCAGCGGCCTGCCTCTGACGAGCTATAGGGACTCTATTCCTTTGTCTCTCCACCTCTAGCTGAGATGGCAGAAGCTCTAGCAGAGGTGACAGAACCTGCCCGTTCCCCCCGTCCCCCACCACCGACTGGGAATTCTCATTGAAAATTCGTCCGTCCATTCTAAAAGGCGCGAAGTTCCCCTCCCTTACAAAACTCATAACCGAATTTGTCAGCTCATCGGACATGATATGCTGTGGAAGAGGAGGCGATCCACCAGTTCGACTGCCTCTACCCGCAACAGAAGGCACTCCTCTTGATGACGATCCTGCTCGCCGTCCCATCGGCAGTAGATTGTTTGCCTCAAGCTCTGCCCATGAGGCTGTGCCTGTGCCCCTAGAGCCCCATACCGCATCGCGTTGCCGCTGCACGGAGGGAAGTGGCGCATTTGAGTTACTAAAGATGTTAAAAAGCCCTCCATGCCTTTCCCCCGCATACTCGAAACCCGTAAAGCCAGCTTCTGTTGCGCTGCCAAGCCTACTCAAGAGGCCAGCGTCGCCGCCCTTGGTAGCCTTCATTGACTCGCTAAATCCCGTGGAGAATTGATTAATCCCAGCTGAAATGACTGCCGCCTTAATAGAATTCCAAAACGCCTTCTTTCGTTCTCTTTCTTGTTCTTTTAATCGTTCTTCATACTGAATTTGTTGAACATAGAGTCCAAAAGCTTTTTCTTTAGATTGTTGTTCGTCTTGGGATCGTTTCTGTCCTCTCCCGAAATGAGTTAATCGGACGCTTTGTGGTTCTAACGCTACTGATCCAAATCCAGTACCCCCTCTAATTCGGTCGAATTGACCGCTAGTGAAAGACTGAGTAGCGAAATCTAAAAGATTTCCCTTGCCGCTAATAGCTCCCTGTCCATAAGTTCCTGGGGTAAAGAGGCCTCCTCTTTGCATTTGACCGACATTTCCCCTATTGAGACCCTCTAGGAATCCTACTCCATATTGGCTTACAGCATCTCTTTGAACAACAAACTCGCCACCCGTTAGTAACGTTGGAACATCATCTCTTGTTCCAGAACCTCCCCTTACTAAACCACCTGTTTGGTAGCCCAAAATCCCCCCCAGAAAACTCAATACATTTCCACCGCCACCGTCCTTCTTCTTACCTCCCCCGCCGATTCCCGACAGAAGACTATCGAAAGCCGCCGCCATATTGTGCTTGGCTGCTTGGGTGAAAAAATCTGTAGCAGCCGATCTCAGAATGTCCCCTAAATCTTTCCCCAAAACAATTGCGTCAACCATTCCATCGGTCATGGCCTTCTTAAATTGTTCTGCACTTGCTACCATGTTTCTTCCCAATTCTCTTTCGATATCTTCAGCGCTCTTAATAAAGGTATCCTCAAACAAAGCGGCAATACTTTGGTTGACCATTTTTCTTTTTCTGTCGATGTCTAGTATTTCGTCCTCGACTCTTTTGATCTCCTCTAAATTGTCTTTTTCATTTTTATATAATTCGATAAGCTGTTCTTGTAAGTCAAATTGTTGGTTGACGAATCCCAGCTCTCTCCCCGCTTGATTTCTTTCTGCTTTAGTGATTCCCGTTCTAGCTGTGTCCCGCAAACCTTGTAGAGCAAACTCTCGGGTTATAGAAAATTGGCCAGCTAGATCTCTGCCGTCAACCCGTCCCCTGCGGACGTTTTGTCTAATCCCTCTAGCCCCAGAAATAAACTCTCCCGCTGTTGTAGCTAACGCAGCATTAGCTCTAAGTCGCTGTGTCGACTCTGCAAGTCCTTGGACCGTCTCAGCCAGTATTTCGGGGGCTTTAGCAAATTTGCCTAAGCCGTCCTTGATGGCATCCGCCTCAGCATCAAGTTTTAGCCCAAAATTTTCCAAACTTATTCCTAACCGATTAAAGAGGTCTATAATATCCTTCATTGCTGTGTTTCTTTTATCATAGCCTCCCTCCAGCAAAATTGACTCAGGGAACAGCCCCCTTTCAATTCCTGTCAACTTTTCTAATTTTGTAAGCACCGCTCCAAGCCCTTGTTTGCCAAGCTCGGGATCGGACAAAATTTCTCGCAGATCGTCTGTAAAGCGCTTTAAGCCAGATTTATTCGCATCAATGCTATTCAGAAGATCATTAATCTCTTTCAGCGATCTATTTTCAAACCCTTGTCTTTGATCAGCTTGAGCTTGGGGTAATATATCAAACAAAGCCCTTGCTCGTTCTCTGCTGGTTAAGTTTACATTTCTTTCTATAGATCCTCTAGCCGCTGCGGTTCCTATTTCAGATCTTTCCAAAAGAGCATCTCTCAAATCTGCCCGTATTCTTGCCTCTCGTTTGAGCGTTCTTAATCTTCTTTCTTCCGCTCGCGCTATTTCTAGGCTTACTCTCTTGGCCTCGTAGTCTTTTTCCAAGTTTTCATCTTGAGCCTCCCCTTTCTTTTTGATGGATCTTACTTGTTCTTCGAATCTTTGGAGAATAAGAGCTGCCTCTTTTGCTCCTTTTTTGTCAAGATCTATAATGTTAGATAGAACGGCTCTCCTATCTTCAGAACTAGCCAATTGTTCTAAGTCTTTACTCATTATAAGTTCTTTTAGAGCTTTTTCCTCTTCAGCCCCAAAATTTAAACTTTCTAAGTTCGATATCTGCGTTTTTTGAATGTCTACTATAGATGACTCCCTCTTTGTTCGGCCCTCGTCTAGCTCAACCCTCTTTTCTAAATCAAGTAATTGTAGTTTACTGGCTTCTCCTAGCGCTCTCGCGTTTTGCAAGGCTATTTGATCCTTGCTTATAGCTTTAGCTTTTATTTTGGCGATGTCTATTTCTGTCGTCAGTCGGATTTTGGCCATATCCGCTCTTATTCTTTCTTGTCTTTGTGCGGGAGTATCTCCAGTCTTAACAGCGGTTCTTACTCCCTTCGCGAGAAGCGATGAACTAATTACATCTGCTCCTTCGATTCCCGCCCCAACAGCGAACTCTCTTAGTTGTCGATTCGCTGCTGATCTTCGTCGTTTATCTTCAGGCTTCATCCCCAGCCCTGATGATATACCCTCGGCCTCCAACCTGCTGGTCTCTGTAAGTTCTTTCAGCAATGCGGGAGGCAACGCATTAGCCACTGTAGATATGGTTGTTTGAGCATTAAACTTCATCATCAGTGTCTCCAGCCCCTCGAAAAAGGCTTGGACCTCTTCCTTGGGATCGAATTTAGCGGTATCCCCTCTTTCTAAGCGCTCTTGGTTCATTTTCCCCAACCTCGCATATATTTCTCGTCGGGAAATACCCTCTGTAATCGCTGCCGCCGACATTCCTCCGATATCCGCCTTGAATTCTTTGTCCATGCTCCCTTTAAAATCCCCGAAGGGTTTAAAAAGACCCATCCCCGCCCTTCTCATTTCTGTATATCCCTGTACATCCCTATCCATAGCTTTAGCATCTTGGCGCATTAATGCTTTAAAGCTTTCGGGGACTTTTAAAGCGGCCAGTTCTTTTTCTGCTATCCTTGTGCTGGTAGCTAGTGCTTCTGTATTAAGAGCCGCCAAATTACTTCTTCCGCTTGAATAATCAAAGGCTTTAGAGAGCGAGTATGCCGCAATACCGACCGCAGCCACAGGACCAGCTACCGCTAAAAACGATCCTGCAACGGTGCTGGCGGCTCCTTTCACAGCCAGTCCACCTTTTAAGACCCTAGCTTTCCCGCCCAGTTCCGAAAAAGACCCCATCTTCCCCGCAACTGACATTTGCGTAAGCCCTCTCCCTGTCATGGCCATGCCAGTTTTCCCAGTTAATAAACGTCCTGCGCCACTAAATGTTTTCCCGACACCCCCGAAAGCAGACGCAGCAAACATAGCTGTCATAGCAAGATTCATGGCTTTCAATGCCTTGTTAAAGGTTTCGGCATTGCTACTTGTCTCACTGACAATCCCGCTCAATCCAGATACCACCATTTGTAACACAATAAACTTTGTTAAGAGATCGCTTGAACCCCCTCCAGCAAAATTAGGAACCCTTCCAGTAGGCTCATCTCTCATGTTGGTCACAGCAAGACCCATTGGGTTTCCTGCATTACGCAGCTTGGACGCTTGATTAATCCTGACTTGGTTAATGGGAACCCCAGTTCCGCTTTCTCTGGCTATTGCGTCTTCTAGCGGCCCAGCGAAATTAGGGATGTATCCTCCAGCAGCGGGCTTTAAGGGCTTTAAACCTTTACCTGCTTTTTGCTGTGCGGTGGCCCTCTGAAAAATATAGGTGCGTTCAGCGCGATCATTTAAAGCTTTAAAAATTAATGACTGAACAGCGCTGTTAGAAGAGGTTCTTTTCGCGTCAGCTCTGACTAAATCATTTCTAAATCCAAATGCCTTTTTGAATTTATTATCTGCCCGTCCTCCTTCTTCGAAATCAAACGGCTCTCTTTCAGTGTTGTGACTTTTAAATTCAGGAATAGCTCCAGCGCCCTTGGTGACAAGACTTATGGCAGATTCAAAAATGCCGCCTTCGACAGCGGTGCTAAATAATTTTGAACCTTCTCGGCCCCGACCGCCAGTTGATTTTATTTTACCTCTTATTTGTCTAGCTTCGTCATTGCTGAATGTTTCTCCTATAAGTTCACTTCCATATCTAAGCAATGGTTCAGCGAAGAGACGACCAAGCTTTTTTCTGTTTTCAGACTCCTTCATCCCCCTTCTCTTTTTCCTCTGCATGGTCTGCAAATCAGAGATTTGGACACCTTTCAGTGTCATCCCTGTGAACCCCCGTTGCCTCAATCCCAGAATGCCTTCGTTTTCACTCTCTCCTGCAAAAGTAGCCGCAGTATCGCTTGTTTTTTTGCTAGGAAATAAAGCTGCGACACCATATCTGTAGCCCTGAGAAATTGTTAGCATTCCCTTTTGTCCCGCCCCTCTCTTAAAAGTGTTTTTGGCTTGAGCAGGAGAAACATTTCCCTCTGCGGTTTTTAGTGTGGTCCCCGTTCCTCCCTGTGCTTTAACCGCAGCATTAAATTGGGCTTGTGTGGTAATACCTAAATTCCTAAGTATAGCGGTGGGGCCAGCAAAATTAGGAATATATCCCCCCGCAGCGCCTACTTTTTTCGCACCAGCTGGCAATCCCATAGAGCTAACCATATTCTGATTAAATATAGCAGATCCCCCACCCGCGAAATCAGGAACCACAAACTCACTAGTGTTAGCCACCATCGTCCCGCGCTGACCCCCACCGAAATTAAAGTTGGGCATTGTAACAGGACGAGCACTTTTCGGTGCACCACCCACCCCCCTCGCTATATCAGCTTGCTCGTTTCCATAACTCTGTGCGATATTAAAATTAGGAATAAACCCTCCAGCCGCTCTTCCTCTTTTGCCCCCAATACCCCTTGCCACACCAGGAGCAACTCTGGCTGATATAGCTTGCATTTGCGTCATTATCCGCAACTGTTCATTAAGGGCGATGGTGAAAAACTTAGTTTGTGCCGCTCGTTTTTGCTCTGTGGTTAAAGAACTATTTTCAATAGCTAAAATCTGTTTTTGAATACTCTTACTGTTCATAAGAGTCGAGGCTATTTGCCCTTGCAGCGCAGACTGTTCTTTCGCGGCCTTGTTTAAACCAAAGAAAGTTTGCAAAGAACCCACTCCAAACCTAGCCAAATCAAGGGTAAGCTTAGCAATAACGGCTCCGAAGATAGCCAACCCAGGTCCGCTAATGATATTACCTATGCCTTTTACTATCCCTCGGGCGAAGTCACTTCCAATACCTTCTCCCTCCATCAGCTCTTTAATGTTGCCCACTAAAGAGTTGAAAAAGCTAAGAATATTTCTAAGGCTATCGGTGACACCTATTTCTCCCAATGTATTAGCTAACTCTTTTAAGTTAACTGTGGCCTCGTTAATAGCTGCTGATAAGGTTTTGTTTAGAGCCGCATTTCGCTCATAAGCGGCTGTCGCAGCGTTTTGGGAAACATCTGTTAATCGTACTGCTATTGATGCTTGGTCATTATAATCTTCTAAAATTGCGACAAATGGGGCAACTTGAAATTTTCCCACTAAGTTCTCTGCGATTTGTAGTCTTCTCGCGTCGGGGAGGTCTTCTATAGTCGTAGCTAAATTTTTTATTAATTGTGTGGCATTTAATACGTCCCCCGAAGTATCCGTTACTTGAACACCTAACTTTTGCATGGTTTGGAGCTTGTCCAGACTTTGAATGCGAGTAAAAATAGTTTTAAAGGAGTTACCGATAACAGCACCGCCACGCGAAGTTTTTTGTTGCACCGCACTGACAATACCGATTAACTCATCAAAGCTCACCCCCGCGATCTGAGCCACAGAACCCGCCCTTTTAACAGCCTCGGCTAAATCTCTCTCTGAAACCGCAGCGTTTTTAGCGGCATCTGAAAATTTATTGACGACTTCGGCGCTGGTTATACCCGATTTTTTAAAACTGTTTACCGCTGCGGTTAAACCAGCTACAGCTTCTGCCGCACCCTGTCCCGACAACCTAGTCAATATCATCGCATCACCAAGCCTCTTCGTAACTTCTTCCGCTTTTAAGCCTTGGCGACTTAATTCCAAGGCGGCTTGGGATACAGTATCAAAGGATTGCTCAGTATTACGAGCCACCTCAAAGATAGTTTTTTTAAATTGGTCTAGTTGTGCGCCTGTACCTCCTAGAATTGCATTAATGCTAGCCAATCGTTTCTCTACTTCAATAGTCGTATTAACTAATTCCTTGAACCCTCGCGTAACAGCAGACAATACTCCCACAGATGCCCCGAAAGCCAAAACACGGGCATTAGCCGCCTCCATTGATTTGGTAAACTGGTCTGCCTTACCAGTGATTCGGCCCAAGGGTTGAGATAAACTATTGATGCTTTTAGACCCCGCCCCCATATCGATCTTCATCGCGTTGCCAGCCTTCTTGGCTTGGGCTCGGATGCTAGCTTCTAGCCCCGTTACTGTTGCTGGTATTCTTAGTGGCATAACCGTAAACCTTTGTGTTATTTACACAAGGATTTACACATCGTGCCCAGCTAATCTCATCATTTGTTTCATATCTAGCTGACCCCCATGTTTTTTTGCCTCTTCAGAAAGAGAAACGGCGTTGGGATCAGCAGATAAAGCCTTCAGATCGTCTTTGGTGGCCCCAAACGCCACCGAAGCATCTGCATCATCACGAATTTTCCCTTGATGGCCCGAATCTTTATTTCTCTGAGCCTCAGAAAAGGCCATTAGCTTTTCGGGGTCTTCCCTTAAGTTATCTGGTATATCATCTGTATATTGGAAAATATTAAAAAACATTTTTCCAAATAATACCACACGAAGCTGATAGATGGTCAGATGTGTTATTGGCTTTCTATAAAAACCAGCTGCATCTTCACACAAAGAAAGATACATGCTAAAAAATGGTCGCAAAACAGCCTCTTGAATCCGAGCATCATCCAATCTCTCTTGGATACTCGCTTGAAGCAGAGTCAAGTTAGCCACTTCCCAAACCTCTAATTCCCCAAACTCATCCTCGTTATAAAGGTGTTGGGTTAATTCTTTATCTTTAAACAATAAATATCTTAAGATTTCGTCCCCACTCCGCTTGGTTGCATAGTTTTCGGCGGTTTGTCCCACAACCTCTTGTCTTTTGAGTCTAAGTCTCTCTAGCTTTTTAAGCTTTTCATCAATATTTTTTTTCAGTGACTCCTTCTGGGAAGGTAAAAATAAACTCTTTATAGTTCTCTTTAGATTTTCGATCTCAAACTCCAAGCTTTGGATTTCCATATCATCCTTCTCTTCCCAGATACCCTCTTCTATAACATAAGCTGTTCGCTCCTCCTTTGTTTCCAACCCCCTATTTATTGCTAATTGGCGATATTTTTCATAATATTTATGTAAATATCTTTGATCGGTAATACTTACATGCTTAATGTAAAGAGGTGAGCCCAAAAATTCGACCTCTGTATAGCCGTCAAAAGCCTCACCTATTAGAGAGATGTAGAACTCTTCTTTCAAAGATCGCCCTTCTCCACATCCTCGATGAGCTTGTTAAACTCATCTGGGGTGGAAGCCTGATTGAAGAACCAGAAGGCAAAAATGGTGCTAACCTTTTTTACAAGGGTTACATAAAAATCAGAAAGCTCGTCCTCTTTCAGGTAAAAATCTTCCATTTTCTCTTCAAAACTTTCTCCCTTAAAATAAGTAATGGGATCATCTTCCTCTTCGCCTTGAATATGGGTGAGCATTAAGGTATACCATAAAAGGAGGCGGTTTTGGGCCTTGATGTCAGCAGTATGATCAAACAATGTTTGCATCGCAGATTCAGCCTCTACAATCTGTCTTTTTGTTTCCGCAAGCCGATTTTTGAGATCCTCTAATTTCTTTTCTTGTTTTTCTGTCTTCTTTTCTACCGTTTCGAGGCGAGCATATTCATTCTGAATATCAAAAATTTCCCTGTAGAGCTTTCCATAATCTTTTGCATCATCCTCGCTCCACACTCCCCCCGTATCGCTATACTTCTTGTAAAGCATGGCTTTCGTCAAAATCCCCCGCTTGATACAACGGCTCATTTCGACAGAGTATTCCAGCTCGGCGTCTTCTAACTCCCTGCGCGAAGGGCGTTTTAACCTTACCTTGATAGGGACTTTCTCCTTAACTTTTTTAGTTACAGTTGTCTCCTCACCCGTCTTCTTGTTTTTGCGAGTGTGGGTTTTTTCCACCTCTTTCTCTTCGTCGATATCGAACGAATATAATTCCTTGAATGGCATAATCTTATTCCTTAATTAAAAATGAAACTTACAGTATAATTATCTAGCTTAGACCCTAAATTTCTAATTGATTCGTTCCCAACGTCTAAAATTCTTTTTCTGATCCAATTTACCTTTTGGGGGGTGAAGTGATTGGCTGTATTGATAATTCCGTGATATTCGATGGGAATATTCTCGTAGAGCTTTTCATAATGAAAGTCATGATCTCTTTTCATGTCCTCTACCATTACTAACATCATTTTAAACAGCCTAGAAATTTCCTCATTAGACACCTCGTTCAAATTTTTTTTAGCATCCATACCTTAAACCTATCTTATTATATAAATAAAAGTGTAAAAATCAATATGGCAGGATTTTTATCAGCAGACCAAATTATAAAAGTTAGGGATTTGGCCGATACACTACACACCACTTTCGCCCGCACTATTACAGTCTACAAGAACGCAAAAAAGACCCTAATAGCCTCCACTACGGCTTGGAACTCTCTGTATCGCAAAACCAACACGGGAGCAAATAGTTCTGTAGAATATACCACCGTATCCGATTCTTTTGAGGCGAGAATTTACTACGATGATATGGATACATCTTATCTAACCAATGACGGTCCCTCAGAACAAGCAGGAACCCAAAATAAAGTGGTTGTTCCCGATGGAACCGTAAGAATTGTGGTTAAAGAAACCGCATATGACTACCTAAGGGAAGCTCGCAGAGTAGAATTTGATGGAAACAAATTTATAATTGAAAGTGACGGGCGTCCCAGAGGATTTACCTCTAATCAGTTTTATACCTTTATTCTTAGCCCCATAGAGTCCTGATGTCCTACCTAGAAGCAGATGTTACCTCAGCCCTTAAGCGCCAACTTCCCAAATTAACAAGAAGGGACTTGGAGAAGAGGGCTAAACAAAAATTCAATAAGCTTAAACAAGAAATGATAAACGAATTCAGGGCACATCCGATTACCCAAGAAATTCTGGCAGGACCAAATGCGTCCAACATAAGCGGCACACTGGGAGGCACAAGCAATCTTTTTGCCTTCATAGGGTTTAGTCAAGGAAGTAGCCCAATAACTCCCATTTTGGAAATACTAGAAAGAGTGACCCTTCAATATGATTCTGACCTCAGGGGATCTGCAAAGGGATACGGCGTCAACCTTAAGGTTAATTTACCCACAGCAGAAGAAATTTTTGCCATCACCCCCCTTCCATGGGCCTCGGGCAGAAGCTGGGCAGAGGGAATTGAAAGAGGAATTTCAGGATTAGGCTACTTAGTGCGAAAAAGTGGGGGCAGATCGGGGGCTGCGGTTCAAAGTCGTGTAAAGAAAATAAGGGGCGGTGGATTTCAAAACACTCCCTATATCTCCTCTTTTATAAGGAAATACAAAAAAAGATTTGAAGAATTGAAATGATTGAACAGTTCCAACATAAATTAACCACTTCTTTTTTCTTGTGGTTCGACAACTTCCTTTTGGAAAAGGGAGAGGCATATACAAATACTACGGGAGACTTTTTCTATTATGCCGACCCCCACCTTGATTCCACATACCTCGCTTATGGGAGCCCCTACAAGCAATGGGTCACAGACTCTTCAATTGCGGGAGCCACAATTCCCTCGGGAGTCTTCATAGACGGGGATTTTTCGGGCAGAAATGATGGTGTTGTTTTAGATTTCGATAATGGAAGGGCGCTAATCTCTGGAGATACGACAGATTCTTCAATTACAGGGAATTTTGCCGTAAAGGATTTTAATGTTTATCTCACCAATGACACAGAGGATGATTTAATTGTAGAAAATAAATATACCATTAACTCTAGGCTCCCCTCTGGACCGTGGACTTATATCGAACCCTACGACGATGTGGTTCCCGCCATCTTCCTTTCTACATCAGAAACAGAGAACAAACCTTTTGCCTTTGGGGGAATGCAGGACACCGTGGTCCTAGCAAAGGCTGTAATACTAGCAGAAGACACTTATCAATTGGATGGGGTTTTATCTATTTTTATGGATTCTGTAGATGAAACGATAGCCGCAATACCTATGTCAGGATATCCCATTACGGAATTAGGAGACCTAAAAGGAGAAGACTATAGTTACACAGAAATAAAAAGTGACTACGTAGGAGAAACAACATTTTATGTAAACAAAGTAAGGACTTCGAAGCTAAGTGATAGGACCAGAAAGGTTTTAGCTAATGAGCTTTATGTGGGATTTATAGATTTTGATATAGAACAGCACAGATATCGCTTCTCCTAATTTCATATTTTAATGATAAAACTGTAAACAAGGGAAAGAATCTTTTATCATGGCCAACAGAAATCGAGTAATTTATCAATCAGAAGGCTTATTTGTTAGCGAAGACGCCAGTTCTACAGGCGTAAACGCACACGAACAGCTGGGCAGAGTGCAGAGCGCTAACTACAGCTTTACTATCAACAGACAGGACGTAAACCAATATGGAGACCTTGCAAGGATTGACTCCTTAGTTCTTGATCCTCCCACAGTTAATGTCGATTTTAGTTATTTGCTTGCTGATGGCTTTAATGAAAGAGCATTAGGGTTTTTCGTTCAAAACAGCGGAGGTGCTAATACACAAAGGGGTGGCGGGGCTCTCGCCTACAGCACAGGAAGCTTTTCCTCTGGACACCTAGTGGCCACCTCGGGCGTTAACCTGTATATCGTCACTTCTCCCGATGGAGTAGACTTGAATCAAGGTGGCCTAGGAGAAGCACTTAATAACAGTGATACCACTATTGGAATCGGTAACTGTTACATCAGCGATTATAGCCTTGATTTGTCAGTGGGTTCGTTACCCACTGTTAGTGTCACCATGGAAGGAGCTAATATGCGCTCTATCTCCGATAGCGGACTGACTGGCAGTCCCGCTATTAATCAGGCGAATGGAGAGCCCATCGGGATGGATATAGAGCTGCCCAATCCAACTAAAGACGGGGGAATTACAGGTGCCTATACGAACGGCGGCGCAATCATAGCATTACGCCCAGGAGACGTTACGGTGTCGCTGGCGGATGTCGCTGGCGAAAGTCTCGCGGATATTGCTGGCGATGATGGTGCTCACATTCAAAGCGTTTCTATTTCACTACCCCTTGCCAGATCCCCACTTCAGCGGTTGGGGAGCAAATTCCCCTTCGCTCGCACAGTTGATTTTCCTGTTGAAATTAGCATGAACGTTAGTGCTGTAATGAACGACACGCAATCAGCCAACCTTACTAATATCCTAGAGTCAGGAGTTCAGGACGTATCCTTTGAAATTCTCGATCCTACGGGCGGCGACCCCGCTATTCGAGGAGAACTTAAATCAGTAAGGCTCGACAGCCAGTCGTTTAGTTCCAGTATCGGAGCCAATAAAACCGTCGATCTTACCTTTTCTACCCAAGTAAGCGGTCCCCACGACGCAGAAAACGGTTTCTTTATGAGCGGCTGCGGTTGGACCACAGTATTCCAATAAAAACACCATAACCTCTACTTTTAATGGGAAATAAAGATAAAGATCACAAAACCTCTTTCTTTGAAAAGAAAGAAGAAAAGCCTATCGAAGAGCCCAAGAAAGAGCCCAAGAAAGAGCCCAAGAAACGCCTTAACGATCCCTCGGTCCCGATGAGGCGCAAAAACAGAATCTTCAACGACGGCAAAGATTGGTTCGATACACACCCAGACGCATAGAATTATGAGTGAGTCAAAAAAGAAGCCCACAGCTAAGAAGGAAGCTCCTAAGAAATTCTACAACTC
>Ga0208920_1000316_pt1 | contig 12826 bp, 15 predicted proteins | sample 19_taG_FD_184094 | JGI IMG/M metagenome (GOLD analysis project Ga0208920, IMG submission 184094) | Marine viral communities from the Subarctic Pacific Ocean - 19_ETSP_OMZ_AT15317 metaG (SPAdes) (version 2) | ecosystem: Environmental > Aquatic > Marine > Oceanic | place: Pacific Ocean | collected...
GGAGGTAATAGAGGAGTCCAGTTTTTGGTCCACTTACTCCACCGACTACGACGCCTTGACCGGCATAAACGATGGTGCTTATGAGCAAAACGGGATTGTCTGTTTTGCCGAGAGTGCCGAGGAGAGGTTGGTGGGGACGGGGTTGTGGTCTGTTCGCATGGTGGTAGAGATTAGGTCCAACGTGGACGCCACAAGTTCCGCCGCCACACACCGGACACTCCTGGCCAACATCCGGGACCTGTTCATGGATGACGGGATAACCACCACCCTGGATGCAACGGACCAGACGATTAGGACAAGCGGGGTGTTCGGGTATCGATTCACCCAGGGAGTGGAGGACCGGTTTCTGGTTGGGACGGTGAGTTTCGACGTTGTTGCCAGTGCCTTCTAAATTCTCCATTGATGATGGGGCATTTTATGGCTCCGTGGATAAACTGGTTGAGGAGACCGGTTTAGCAACCAAGGAGATTTTAAGGTTAACCGGGCGGCACCTGGTGGAGACTGCCCTAAAGGTCACGCCCCCACACTCGGGCAACATGGCCGTGGCACACTCCGAAAAGGGAGGCCAACAAAAAGCCCAGGGACTTCAAAACATCCAAACCGACATCAAGAGGGTGGTGGGTGTTCTCAAAGAATTAAAACTCTACCAGGACCCCAAGATAAAAAAACTGATTAGTAAGGGGGAGTTGAGGGTGTTGTCCCGCATCATTGGCCGGGAAGTAAGCAAGACCATACCGGGCAATTTCCATGAGAGATTTAGGAACAAGCGGGGACGCATAAACAAGACCACCGGCAAGCAGTTGTTTGTAATAAACAAGACCGAGCGCAACAAGTATATCAAGGATGTTGCAACCCGGTTGGGCCGGTACAAAGCAGGGTGGAACAAGGCAGCCAGAGGGTTAAAGGCCAGGGGAAAAAAGGGTTGGCCGGCCTGGGTTAAAAGGCATTCCGGGCGGGGTTATATCAAGGACAAGTCCAGTGGGTTCAATTTCCCCAGGCAGGAAATAACCATTGCCAACCTCATGGACTATGCCAGCGGCAGGGGGGCAACCACCAGGTGGATGAAGTATGCCTTGGACCAATCCATGGACCTAATGAACCGGTATTTTGAGAAGCGGCTAAAGTACCGAATGGAGAAGGCTTTTAACAAATCCGGGCGCAAAATTTGAAACGCCCCCGATAAGTCTTAAACTATCTGAATGGCGACCTTTAATGGTAAATATGTGGTATGGGGCGTTAACGGAATAACTGCCACCGGTTTTGACGGTTCGGCGGAACCGTGGGCAACTGCCAAGGGTGAGGTTCAGAGTGTTTCGGTATCCAATAACTCCGATGTTGCAGAGGTGAAGAACGGCAACGGGGAGGTGTCCTTGTTGGTGTTCAGTAACCAGAACCGGGAAACATCCATCGAGGTGGTGCCCAGTTCAACAACCCTCAACACGGTGCAGGGAGACATTGAGAAGCTACTGCCGCCATCGGGCACCCTTATTACCCTGGTGGAGAGTGACGAACACCTAACAACCCTGGACGGGGACACTGACACGGTTAAAGAAACTGACGGAGCCGGGGTGTGGTCTTACATGAGTGGGGAGCTATCACGTTCCAACGATGCCGAGGCCCGTATAAGCATGGTGCTTAAACAGTATGCCGGGTGCGACCTGGATGCCACCTTGACCTAATAATGTGCAGTCATTCCATGACACGATTGTCCCGGACACTTATGAGGTTCTCGGCATAAGGCTCCGCCCCTTTAGCTTGGGGCATTACATACTACTTGAGAAAAACGCTTGTGCGTTACTCCTGGGGGGTCCCGTCACTGTCATAGATTTTGCCGCTGCCGTTGTTATCTGTTCCTCCACCTTTGAGGAGTTCTTGGAGGCTCAAGCGTCCGGGGCAATAACAAAACACACCAAGCGACTTGCCAAGGTTTGTCAGGAGATAGACTTGGAAAAGGAAACCCAATTTCTCCGGGAGTATCTGGAAGAAGGGGTGCAGGGTCCGAGCTATTGGTTCAAGGACAAGGGCAAAAACCTTGAGACACCCTTGGCCCAGGTTATCCGGGTGCAACTCCATAGCAAGACCAACCTAACCGAGTCCGAGATTATGAACCGGCCTTTCGCAATGAACCTTTGGGACATCGTAACCCTTGGGGAAATGGACGGCAGCCTCAACTTAAAGACCGAGGCGGATGATGAGGCAAAGAAGAAGGCGGACGAATTTGGAGAGAGGTTTGCCAAAATGGAGGCAGAACGGGAGGCCAACCAAATAAGGAACAACTAAAATGCTCGCCCAACTCGTTGCCAAACTCGGACTGGATGCCAAGCCCTTTAACCAGGGAATGAGCAAGGTTTCCGGGTCCATGAAAAAGTCCGGGAGGAAAATGGCATCTAACCTCAAGGGACAACTTGCCGGGGTGTTTGCCCTGGGCTTTTTATCCAAGGCCTCTTCCGAGGCGTTACAGTTTGCCAAAGACGTTAAAACCTTCTCCCACCAAATCGGGTTAACAACGGACGAGTTCCAAAAAATGGACTACCTCTTTAAGACGGTGGGAGCAGACACTAACGATGTGGTCGATGCCTTTGGGACTTTGGCGGATAAAATGCACGATGCCATAGGTGGCTCCGAGGGGGTCCGGGAGGACTTCAGGTTGATTGGGTTGGAGTCTGGCAAAATGAAGAACCTAACGGCAATGGAGGCCCTTTATGCCTTTGCCGATGCGGCAGCCAAGACCGATGACAAATCCCAGGTGTTAGCTGCAACCATTCGCACCTTTGGCGATGACCTGGGCCGGCGAGTGTTACCCCTTATTAGCGAGGGGTCCGAGGCTTTGCGGGAAATGGCGGCAGCCTCCGGGGATTTTGCCATTAGCGAGGAGTCCATTAATTCTCTAGATGATGCCTCCAAGAAACTAGCGGCACTGACTGCCGCCAATCGCTCATGGTTTGGGGAGTTCCTGGGCAACCTAACCGGTTTTGCCACCGGTTTTGTTGAGGTGTTCAAGGGGTTAATCATTGCCCCCATCTCCGGGTTGATAACGGGATTGGGTGCCATAATGGCTAACATATCAGAAGGCAACTGGGACGTGGGTTTTTGGGAGTCGTTTGGCGGAGGGATGGAGGCGGTTTGGGATGACATAGAAAAGAACCGAGTAGCCCGAGAAAAGATGCTTGCCGACGATAAGAAACCGGAGGGCAAATTTATTGGCCAGGGGTTGGATTTCAAAATGGAGGAGGAGATTAAAGCCCTGGAGAAACAAGTTCAGAAACGCAAGGAGGCCCTAGACTTTGCCAAGCTAACCACTGCCGAGCAGCAAGCCCAACTTAAACTCCAAAAGGAACAGGCCGAGGCAGAGATTAAAGCACTCCGGGAAACCGGCAAACCGGAGGACAAAAAGAAGGCATTGGAGTTGGAGATGAAAGCGATGGAGGCTGCCGGCAAACTGTCCAAGTCCACCGCCGGCGGTGGTGCTTCCCGCTCGATGACATCCGCCCAACAAATCGGGGCACTTGTTCGTTCTCCCCAAGGCTTAATCAATTTGGCTAAACAGCAACTCGTCCAACAAAAGGCAATCGCTGCGAACACCAAAGCAACTGCCTCCGCTAAATCGGGGGATTCTATTTATCCCAATTAAAAAATGGCAAAAGTAGTAGGCAAAGGCACATATAGGAGAACAGGCAGACGCTACTCTTGGAACAAGCAGAGCGGTTGGCAATCGGAAGTGCGGTACGAGGGGGAGGCCAGTGCCGTCCGCAAACTAATTTCCCGGTACGCCCCCCGTTGCGATGATGTAACTTATGACACTAACGGAGCCACCGCCACCCTAACTGCCAGGATTAACCGGGACACCACCGGAGGGGGTGGGGGAGATAATAACGCCGATGTAACCACCACCTGGGAGTTGATTGGACAGGACACACAAAAGGACATCCGGGAGCATTGGCGATTGCACTCCCTTAACCCTAACACAATCAAGGACATTGAAAAAAAGGCGGCGGAGTGGGGGGATGATACCACCAAGGATTATGACACGGACGCATTTGATGTTGCCATTCACACCGGCAGCGGCACCACAACCAACACCTCTGCCTGGACCAATAACGCCAAGTTTTTTTTCTTCCTCCTAACCAAGGGCCAGGAGTCTTACATTGAAACGGAATACGTTATTCGTAAGACAGAGTTGGTGGCGAGCGACTATCAACGCGCCATGGCAACAACAGGGGTTAACTACCTTTGGACCACGGCAAAACTAACAACTGCCGAGGGCATCCCGGCCATGATACAAGCCACCTTATCCGAGATTCCCACCCCAACATTTACGGTGGACGGTGACATAAGCGGCACCGGGTACACCTACAAATGGCTATGGCTAAAGAAGTCCCCGCAAATCACCCAGGTTGCCGGCGGCAAGTTTGAGCGCAACCAGGAGTGGCAATTAAACATTTGGCCCAACTTCCTTTACCCGGAGGCGTAACATGGTCCGCGTCCCGGCAAAACTAAAAGGTAATGGACCCGAGGCAGCATGGCACAACCAACTGCGCGAGGTGATTTTGTCACTCCTGCCGGTTGGGTCCTCCAACACCAACTACAAGCGCACAACCCGGGGCACCGTCCGGGAAGGTAAGGGCGGCGGCAGTGGGAGCGGAGGGAGTGGCAAAGCGGTTTGGCTTTAGACTTTTTAACCGGCAACGAGCAACCCACGGCAGACCGGATGAATCTGCTTTGGGACGAGGCGGACACCATCATTGACAAGGCAATGGATGGTAAATCCACCTACCTCCTATTTAATGGGGCGGTGGATTCGGATTGGGTGGACTACCTCCTCACCGGCAAGGAGTTTTGGTTTTACACGTCAAGCCAGCACCAGAGTGATGACCTCTCCGTCATTTACCCCATTTATTCATCCCTGCCGGCAACACATGACCAGGCAACAATTGACTCGGCAGTAAGTGCGGCAACCTACACTTATGACTCCGGAGGCTGGGCATTGTCTGCCACGGACATTGCCATTGACCAGACCTTAAAAGCCCACACCGTTACCGACAGTGGCAACACATATTATGTGTGGGACAGGGGGCAGCCAGCACCGGAGAAACGTTGGAAATATGCCGTTGCAGAGATTTTGATTGGCAACGCCAGCGGCAACGTCTTTGAGTTCCCGGACACCTATGATAAGTACAACGCCTTTAAACTCCACAACCTAACGGGCAGCCAAATCACGTTTTATTTTGGCACCTCCTCCAGTTATAATTACAGCCTTACCATTCCTGCGTATTCCCAAAAATGTGTCCGCCGGGATTCTGTTTCTGCCGGTTACGATTCCAGTTATAAATATTTTTTTAAGTGCAAAAAGAATGACCCAAGATTTTTGGCCTTTGATTCCCACACCGGCAGCGTGGCCCAAACCATGCGAGCCAATAACATTACCAATGCCTCCTACCTCTACAACATTATGGAGTTTGTTGGGCAACATGATTTGGTCCAGGAGTCGGTTAGGCAAACACACCGCATCACATTTGAGCCAACCCAATGCGTGGACATTGGCAGTGAGTATGCAACTGCCGGTTATATTCCAACAGTCAATGACTCTGCCAAGGTTGCGGAGTTAGCCTTTCACACGGGGGATTTGAGTTATTACCGGGCAACCGATGCCACCAGCACCCCGGAGATTGGCACCATAGAGTTTGACGGTTACAGCAACCTCGCAACTGCATTAACCACCGCCGGCCTGGGGTCCTCCACGGTGCTTAATAAGTTCACAATAACCAAGTCCGCCTCCAAATTGTATTATTATGTGTGGCAAAAAACCACGAACCTCTTGACCTACCAGGACCAATTTAGAGTGTTAGACTTGGGGAGTGGTTCTAGTGATGTGGGACTCGAAACAAAATTTTATATGCCCCCGGTTTTTGCCCATCCTCAATACCTCCACAACTACCAGTACAGGGGCAACGACTCCTCCTCCTATGCTGCACACACCAAGACGGTTGGCACCCTTAAAACCGACCTGACAACCCACCTTAACAGCACCCCCACGTTAAGCAGCAAAGAGGTTAAGCTAACCACCGAGGGACCCATTCTTTATTGGCATGAGGCTTGGCCGGTTAGTAATTGGTTCACCGGGTTTATGCGGTCCCATTACACATCCATTAATTTAAGCGGCGGAACTGCTTACGTTGAACTGGACCAGGACTGGCCGCTGGCAACTTATAAAACGTGGACCAGCGCACAAACAACCGAGTATCGCGCCGGTTGGCCAAGTATGTGGCGGGACTCTGTTTTTACGGCAACCACATCTGGCCGGCGGCACTCCAACGATGCCCACCAATTCCACCGGTTATTTGAGGGTCCACGAAAGCCAAGGCTATACGAAACCACCTCCGGGAATTATCCACACCAGGAAATTAACAACGACCCGGCTGGACCTAACGGGGTGGATTTCACGCAAAACAAGACCGGCACTTTAACCACCACCGGCATTGCCCACCAGACTTGTGACATTAACTTGGTGGTCGAGCCGTTTACTGCCGGGGACACGGATGTCCCAAACTATCCCCGGGTGGTGATTGATGACGGGGCAAAGAACCTGGAGGACACAAACTCCACCTCGGCAACTGCCGCCGAGATTGTCTCCGCCGCTACCGGTAACGCTAACGAATACTCCCGGCTTAATCTTCTAAAAGAACATTACAACGACCTGGTTAACGTCTGTAAGGCGGCAACCAAGATTCGCCCCCTCTGCATTGATGAGGTTTACTTTGGCAACAAGCGACCGTTGGCCCAGGGTAGTTACCTGTTTAACAACTACCTGGCACCCCGGGAATGTTATGCCGGTTTTACAGACGGGTCCAGTGAGGAGGACCTGTATAATAATTTGGGTGTGACAATCCGGGACGAGACGGATGCCCCCATGGTGGATGTTTACGCCGATGCCTTGCCCGGTGACGATACCGCGATTGAGGCTTGGCATTGGGTTAAGATTGCGGACGTTCAATCCCGGGCAACTGCCTTGGGCTTTAAGTTCCGCCTGGAGGAGCAAGTCATCCCCCTCAAGTATTCGACAACCGTTACCAGGCACTTTGGCACCACGGCAATTGATGCCTCGGCGGATTTCAAGTTTATGGTTTCGGTGCCGGTGATTAGCGGCAGCACCTACATTGCCACCCTCGCTACCAGAAACTATACCATCGGCACCCATTACACCGGCAACACCACCACCACCGATGCCAACCGGTCAATCCTGTTTCACCTCTACGATGACTCCAGGACGGCAAGCGGCAACCGGGCGGACTTTGCTGAAGTCGAGGCAGCCAACTCGGACGGGGCGACCTTTGGGGTTGATGCAATCCAGGACCTAACGGCAGACGTTAATTTTGTAACCCCCACCGATAGAACCAAGCATTACCTCTATTTTTGCCAGGTAAACCCTCCCGTAACCCACACCGCTTAATTTGAAACCCCAAAAATCTTTGGCACAATCCTCTTGTGGCAAACTTGCTCAAGCTTTTTGTTGACCTACAAAATGACGAATTAGTAACGTCAGCGGTTGACTCCACCCCGCTTAACATCCCGGATTTTATCCAAGGGGACTCGATACCGTTAGAGGTTTATTTGTTGGTCCCGGATGAGTCCGGTGGGTTTGCCTCACAATTTACCACATTAAACGACAGTTTAACGGTTAAGGTTGGCCTGGTATCTCCCTCCTCGGCAACCACGGCAACGTCCTACTCCACGGCAACTTTATCGCGCAAATATCGGGTGGGGGCAGCCAAACCCGTGGCAGGAGGCACCGGTTACACGCTTAACGACGAGTTAAAACCCCCCACTGCCACCGCTGTCGAGGACCCCATTTTGGTGGTTAAAGGAGTGGCTAGTGGTGTTATTACCGAGTTGGCAGTTAGGGACCGGGGGATTTATTCCACCAAATCGGACTCGGCCTTGAGCCTAACGGATTTTGTGGTGGCAGCCACCACCTCGGGAGGCACTTGCCGGGTGGATTGGGAGACGTTCCACCAAGGCACCCTCCTCCTTAACACTGCCGGCATTAACAACACCCTCCTCTTGGGAGACTCCAGCCCGGTGGCAAGTGCCACGGCAACCCTGGAGATTGAAATAACAGGTAGTTCCATTGCCCGGACCCCCATACAAAAGACGGTAACGGTCAAGGCAGATGGCATTAAGAGTGGAACGGGTAACAGTACCAGTGCCGCCGGTTATGTGACGTTGGAAAAAACAACCGTCACCGGGTCTGCCTCCATGGACTCCCTTGCCCTGGGCAACTCCAGTTTTATCCAGTTGGACAACACGGGGTTTGCCGGCAACGCAACCCTGGACGGCATTGCCGGGGGGGCGGACGGGTACTTTTTAAACATATTCGTTAATGCCAACTCCCCAACCCAAACACTGACAATAAATGATGACAATTCCTCCACCTCCGGGGATGATATTAAAATCCACGACACATCCCTGGTAATTACCGGGGACGGGGTGGTCCAGTTGCTTTACGAGGGGGACGAGGGTGCTTGGCAAGTGATGAGTGCCCGGGACACCAGCGGCGCGGAATAATTTGAAACAGACACTTTTAAGGAGAAAATAACGACATGGCGGAGATTAGCATAACGGACGGATACATAACCAGTGCAAGTGCCGATGATAACACGGCACTCGGTGCCAGTAGTGTCCAGGCGGACACCCTTATTGTGGTGGCGCATAAGGCAAGCGAAACGGAAAACGCCGGGACGGTGTACCTCCGGAAAGTGGGGGGGACAGTCAAGATACCCCTGGAACCCGGGGACGTGTTGAGCATCACCGGACCCAACGGGGAAGAATTCACTTTGGCACAATGGGAGATTTGCAACGTCACTGCCGGGGACGGGTGTGGCTTCGTTGCGGTTGACTATTCGCCTTACGGTTAAATCTAATGTCTAATTTTCAACTCTACAAAAAAACAATAAGTGCCACCGGCACGACCGTCGAAAACGAGCCAATCATCAAATCCGATGGTGCGAGTTCCAACGTGATGCAATGGCTCTCCAATGACGAGAGCAGTAACATCACGATAAGCGAGGACGGCAGCAACAATTTAGACTTGGTTGTGTCGGCTGGCAACGTGGGGATTGGAACCGCCACGCCGGGAACTTACGATTCCCGTGCAGAACGACTAGTAATTCACGAAGCTGGAGACGGTGGCATTACCATTGCAACCGGCGCGGCATCCGATGGGAGACTTGTTTTTGCGCGGTCTGGTGATACGGGATTAGACCACGGTGAGATTTCGTACGACCAGAATACAGAAGCAATGAGTTTCGCAACCGCTGGTACTGGTCGCCTCACCATCGACGACGACGGCCTCGCGACCTTCAGCGGCGCAGTAACCTCGCCTTTTTTCACGTTGGCTGACGCTGATGTTGTGCGATGGGGAGCAGGTACAGCAACTTATATTCAAGGCAGTCACAGTGCTGAATATATTAACTTTATTGTTAATAGCAGCAATAAAGGTGGTTTTTCCTCCACCGGACTAGCAGTCACCGGCCTCGTTACCGCATCAAACGGCATCGTCGAAACAAACGGCGTACTCAAAGAAAACTTGCTGACCAACTCCGGCTTCGATGTGTGGAGTAACTCGACGCTGGAGAAGGTTGGGAGTGAGTTGATGACCGGCATGACGAACACCAACTTTGACACGTTTCCCGCCGGCGGTTTAGCTGGTGCTTATGCAAATTCCGCTGCTGGTTGGGGTGTAGCGTCTCAAGCGGTATCACTTACAGTTGGTAAGTTGTATGAACTTTCTTTTGACGGCTCTTCATTAAGTGGCGTTGCGACTAACTTCGGCACGGCGTCTGCCGCTGACGGCTCCAACAGGGTCACAGTCCCGATAACAGCGGCTACTGGCATTAGTCTTGTATTTGAAGCATCCGCCTTAACAACTTACATCGTGCTGCATACAGCGTCTTCCGACGCATCTGGCTTTACGCTGGCTAATATATCACTCAAAGAAGTCACGCCGGGGTGCGTGGCGACGGATAACGCTAAAGGTTGCGACGGTTGGTACAAATCAAACAGTACCAAATTGTACCGTGAACACAGCGGCAGCAACACCAGAGACGGAAGTTTCTATGCGCTCAAAACTTTGGCTGGTTCTGCCTCAACTGAATACGTTTATTGTTTTGGAGGTGTGAACGAACTTTCTGATAATTTGGATTGGCGGGAACGGTGGGCTGGACGAACCGTTACAATCGGTTTTTGGGTTTACTCAAAAGACGCAGCCGACAATGTTAAACCGGCAATCTTCGATGGTTCGTGGAATTTAGGTAGTTCGTTTGCCGGTTCAAACGCTTGGGAGTGGATGGAGTTCACGCATACGATGAGTGCATCCGCTACCGGCGGCGGGTTTGGGTTTGTTCTGGATGGCGGTTCGTCTGATGTCGCCTACATCTCCCAGCCGATTTTAGTGATAGGTTCGTCCATAGGCTCGGGGAATTATTCGCGACCGAGCGGGGAGATTGTGAATTTGGAGAATGCGTCGAAGTTGCTGAATAGTTGGAACGCAACGGATTCGGGTGGAAGGCAAGACACGATGAACCTCGAAGCGGAATCAAACGGAGTTGTGCCGAAAGGTGCAAAGGCAGTTTATCTGTCGGCTTTAGTTCGAGATTCAAATTCTTCTGGTGGCGGGGCTGTCCGTGTTTACTTTGGGCAAAATTCAACTTCAAAGTATGACCTACAAATTTGGTTAGATGAGGTTTACGACAACGAGTATCGGGCTGGTTCTGGTCGGGTAAACTGTGATTCAAGTGGTGATATTTATTACGACATAGATTCTACCGGCTCGGATACATTTGAAGCAAGTTTGCGAGTGACGGCAGTTGAACTACGATAGAACAATGGCAATAACAATTAACAGCACACGCGAGAACGACAACGACCAAACGGTTTACTTCTCGATTGATTACGATGGCGCGAAAACGTGGCACGGCGACATTCCAAAAGATGCCGACCCGCAAGCGTTCCTCGATGCGAAAGAGGACACGCTGAAGGTCGAGATTCTTCGCAAGCAATATAAAGAAGCAGATGTGCCGCAACTCGAAGGCAAGACCGCGCTTGAATCATTCGAGGCGTGGATTGCCGGTGGCGCGAAGAACGCTGAACTGACCAAGACAATCGTAACGCCAGCGCAACCCGCAGTTGATGCGGTTATGGGCGAGCGGCAAGTGGTTGTTGAAAGCGAAGTTGACGAGGAAGTTTCCACGACTGAAATCGTCGAGGTTGACGGCAAGTTTGTTGAAAAGACAACGACCGAGACAGTCAAGAAACAAGTCAGCACTCCGCAAGTGACGAAGCATAAACTCTACAACGATGCCGGTGAAGAGATTGGCGCACACGAAGTGCCGGTGATGGAGTCTTACGAAATCACTCCCGCCGTTGAAGCGGTGGAGGAAACCAGCGAGACAGTTGTGGTTCGCGCCGAGACGGTCGTGGAAAAGCAACCGTGGAAAGACACTTCTGAATGAGCGAAGAACAAACGGTTACAATCGACAATACGGAATACAAGGTGGACGACCTTTCAAAAGACCAAGTGCGATTTGTGAACCACGTTGCAGACCTTGACCGGCAACTGGCACAACTTGGGATGAATGCGGAACAGGCACAAGTCAGTCGCAATCATTTTATGGGGTTGTTGTCGGAGAGTTTGAAGACTGAGCCGGCAGAATAAGCAGGGCGGGATGAATTGGACTTTGGAGACTTTATCGACAAGCACGGTTTCGCGGCGGCGGCAGCAATCGCGGCTGGTTGGTTCGTGGTTCGCCTGGTTAATTTCACCCTGGACGACTTGCGCGTATGCCTCGCATCAATGGAGGACAAATTCAAAAACCTTGAATCCATCACAATCAAACTTATTGAGCGGCACAACCAAACCGACAAAACCCTTGCCGAGGTTAGCGAACGCTTGGCGCGCCTTGAGAAACAGACCGAGGATAATTATTTGTATCATGCTCGGGGCAACCGTAATGACAAGTAACGGTTGTGGCTCATTGAGAAACGTCCGAGAAATTGATTTTAGTATTACCGGCCTGGAGATGGAGTTTTACCCGGAGCATCCAAGCCAGGAGCAAAAGGGTTTTTTTGGCACAACCACAAACACACTCCACGCAATCCCTGCAAGTTTCCCTCAATTAATGCCGCGCAATGTTCGAGATTAAAGCCAAAGCAACCAAGGACCTGCCCATTAGCGTGGTGCAGGTGCAATTGGTGGGTGCCCATGAGTTTGGTATGACTTTTGAGGCTACTGGTTTTGAGGTTAAAACCTGGACGGAGGGAGAGGGTGAGGAAGCGCAAACCCTTTCCAAGCGCAACCCTGTTCCCATGTTAAGCCAGAGGCTAAATTTGGCGGGAGAAACCTGGGACAAGTGGAAAAAGTCCACCAAGTCGGACAAGGAATTTATTGGAGGAATGTGCCTTAATGAAATGGGACTTAAAAAGGGATGAACTGGGGGGATGTAAAAGTGGGGGGAGCAACTATGTTGGGGTGGGTTAGTAACCTCTCCAGCTTGAATGAGATTTTGACAGCAATTTTAACCATATTATCCATCGGTTATGTTGCGGTCCGTTTAGGTAAGGAAATTAAAAGGAAACATGGCGGGAGAAAAAACAACAAAACCGGGTTATAAATCCACGGAATTCTGGTTGGCATCCGTTGCCGCCCTTTGCGGCATCCTCTTTGCCTCCGGGTTCATTGCCCCGGAATCGAGTGGGGACAAGGTGCTTGGGCTAATTGCCGGGGTCCTGGCTAGTCTTGGTTATTCAGTTAGCCGGGGCATGGCCAAGGCCA
>Ga0208920_1000318_pt1 | contig 12764 bp, 13 predicted proteins | sample 19_taG_FD_184094 | JGI IMG/M metagenome (GOLD analysis project Ga0208920, IMG submission 184094) | Marine viral communities from the Subarctic Pacific Ocean - 19_ETSP_OMZ_AT15317 metaG (SPAdes) (version 2) | ecosystem: Environmental > Aquatic > Marine > Oceanic | place: Pacific Ocean | collected...
ACCAGTATCGCCTTGAGGACCCGTATAGCCTTGTTCACCAGGAGCTTGATCCCCACTATCGCCTTGAGGACCCGTATCGCCTTGAGGACCAGTAGGACCAGTACCTATATCTCCTGGAGACCCACTTCTACCCTGTACACCAGTATCGCCTTGTTGACCAGTATAGCCTTGTTCACCAGGAGCTTGATCCCCACTATCGCCTTGATCCCCAGTATCCCCAGTAGGACCTTGATCCCCAGTATAGCCTTGAGGACCATCACCACCCGTATCCCCAGTAGGACCTTGATCCCCAGTATCGCCTTGAGGGCCTGGTTGACCACTATCGCCTTGTTCACCAGTATAGCCTTGAGGACCTTGAGGACCAGTACCTATATCTCCAGGTTGTCCAGTTCTACCTTGTTCACCAGTAGGACCTGTACCTCCTGGTCCACCTCCTTGGCCTCCTGTGCATGAAGTACAAATGTCAACACATAAACATTCGTCTTCAGGTAATTCTACAATTCGGCAATCACCATCAATAGAAGATAGGATAAGTGGGACATATCCAGAAGTGCAACTGTCACCACATTCAGCCACGGTTTATGCCTCCGTTTCGTCTTCTTCAGCTTCTTTGTCTTCTTCGTCTTCCTGGTCGGGGCTAATTCCTGCCATAAGCTCATCAAGATCTTTTAAAGCGTCTAAAAATTCATCTTTACTAATAGAAGCGTTTTTAGGCTCTTCCTCAGTTTCTTCTGAAGGAGTCTCTTCTTCAGTTTCTGAAGTAGACTCTTCTTTAACTGCTTTTTTAGCTTTAGGTTTAGGTTTAGCTTTAGGAGGAGTATTTCTTTCTGCCGCAGCTACGGAATCATCTTCCTCTTCTGTATCATTTGCAGGATGCGCTTCATGCGCTTCAGCATCAGCTTTTTCTTTCTTTTGCTCAGGAGTTAGGTCTTCTTCTTTCTCCATAGTCTCTGGAGCAGGTTTCTTCTTATTCTTATCTAATAATAACTTTTCTTTTGCTTTTTCAACTAATTGAGCAGCAGTAAAGCTTTCATCAAGGATAGAATCAAAACTAACCCCCTCAACTAAGGCAAAGTCCTCACAGAAATCAGAATAACTACAAGAATCAAAAGCTTCTTGGAGAATATCATTAATATCAATTACTTCAACCCCATTTTTACCTTTAAGCATTTTACCCATTTCACTAAGAGTAGTTTTAAGCACACTCCCTTTAGGAGCTAATCTTGCTAAGGACTCAAAAATAACTGTTTGAGTAGTAGCAAGATTAGTAAAGGTGGCTGTATCTTGTAAGTTTTGGATATTAATACCATATTTCTCATTCAGTAAAGATATGATAGTTTTCTTCAAAGGTTTTTTCATCTCAAATAATCGAGATGCAAACTCTTTGATATCTTTTGTAGGAATTGCTGTATGATCTGATAATCCCAATGCACTATCTAGAGATTCAAAAAGCTGTTTTTTAGTTGTAAGAGCCAAATAAGGGATATCAACGACCGCATCCACTAAAGACTCTAAAACTGTAACTTCTGAGTCTTCGTATAAAAGAGACGCTAAATTTCTAATTTTGGTATTTGTAGCCCAAATCACCTCAAAACTCTTTTTAGACTCTAAAAGCTCTTTTTTCACTAATTCTTGACGACATAGCATTTCATAGATACTTTCGTTAATTCCTCTAGAAACGGTATAGGGGGAGGTCTCCAGGTCATCTATAGTCATTTTAGGGGTATTAAACGCTTTTGACACTGAATTAGATAATTTAATAGCATTTTCAATTTCTTTGATCTTGGTGATATCTTCTTTCTCTTCTTCTAAAAACGTCAGAAACTGGGGCATCACCTCTAAAAATCTTTGAAAAGGAGAAGTAGAAAGGATCTCTTGTGATTCAGAAAAAACAGAGACCTTCTCTTCTAATTTCTTTCTCACATTATCAAACTTTAAACGATTTTCCCAAAGAGATAAAATATCACTAAAAGACTCATCTGCATCTTTATAATTATCAGAATTTAGATTACCAACAAAATTAGAAACTTTCTCATCTACATAAGTTTCAAAGATATTATTATCAGTAAAAATTTCTATTTCTTGAATTTTAATAGAATCTAATACAATGTTCTTATCTAAGGTATAGGTGCCTGTGATAACTTTTCCACCTTCCGTTAAAAAAGCTACTTCATTCTTTTCACTATCAATAGCAAAAAGCTCTACGTTCTCTCTAAGAGATCTTCCTAAGCAATCGCTTAGTTTAATAAGATTGGTAATTGTTTTATTTCTGTTTTCGAATAAGTGATCGAACATAATTTCTCCTTAATACATGAGACTATCTTTATATAGTATCTTTAATTAGCTGTTTCTTTGTCGTTTTTTTATATTTCTGGTGATTACGCGATCTATGGAGGCAGTTCGATCACTGTCTTCTCCACACTCTGCAATAATTTTACTCTTTACCTTTTGTAAAGTACTTATAAGGGCCGAATCAATAGATTCTTTTTTAGAGGTTTTTTTCATTTTTTCCATCTCTTTATCTCTTTCAAAGGTAGATTGAGCAGACCCCTCATCTCTCGCTGCATCCATATCCTTTCCTGCCTGATCTCTTTCCATATCTACATCTTTTCCTGCTTGCTCAGCCCCCGCACCCACTTGGCTCAGTTTCTCTTGGTTCTCTAATTCTTTCTCTTGAGCAGCATCCTGTTCTTTCTCTAATTCGTTCATAGTATGTTGGATCTCTTCATCCGTCATATCATAGAATTCTTTATAGATAGTTTTTTTAGGAAAAATCCCTAAACCAACAACAGCTTGAACGACTCTTGCTTTTTGTTCATCAATTTCCATTTTACGTTTAGTAAAAGTATCACTAGGATCGGGGAGAACAATTTTTACTTCTTTTACTAAAGAAGCTGGATATCCAACTAAAGCTAAGTGTCTTTTAGCAATCTGTTCAAAGCCCACCTCAACTTGTTGTTGTACTCGGGTAATCACCCTAGCAAACTTGGCATCAAGTTGAGATAAATTAGCCTTCCGCTCTGGGGACTTATCCTTCTCAACAATATAATCTTTAGGAACCTTAAGAGCAGCTAAGAGCTTATCACGGAAGTAACGAACATCATCTACTTCCCCTAAGTTTTGGGCACCTGGGAGAGTATCAATCTTAGTACCTTGGTTCCCTCTTGTTGGAACAAAGAAATCTTCATCAGCACTGAGAGGATTATAACGAGAATCTACCGTCCCGTCATTACTATTATAATACTTTTCTTTCTTAAATTTTTCCTTAACCTTCTCCATGAACATCTCAGCTTTAGTAGCTGGCATGTTAGCCACATCAATATAAAAAATCCGTCTCTCTGGAGCCCTTGCCAAGCGATAGATTAACATAGCATCTTCCATTAATTTTAGAGATCTAAAGATTCTAATAGCTAACGCAGCGATTGATTTTCCATAAGGATAATAAGCAGGGTCTGCTGTTCGTAAGCGGAAATGAACTATTTGGTTTCTATCAAGAGTAATAAATTTAGAACCTGTCATATTCCCAGCAGCACTTCCAAATGCAACCCAATCATTATCATCAGGAATCTCTTGAATAAAATCCGTTAAATATCCATACTCATTTTCAACTCGGATAATAAAGTTAGGATTTAATACTTTGATTCGTTGAAGTCCTTTTTTAGGGTTATTAATATCCAAAATAGTTTCAATAAAACAATCCCCATACTTTACAGTATTTCTAATAATATCCCAATAAATCCTGTCCATTTGCAGATGAGCAAACATCTTATTAATTTCATCTACTACTAGGTGGTTATCGCTTCGTACAGTCCATCTAGTGTTCTGGAGGTTCTTTTGGGTTGCGTCATCAGCGTAAATATCAAACGCAGTTCCGATCTCTGGGTAGTTATCCATCTCATCAAACTTCAAATACCTTTCCCTTCTGGTCTTCTCTAATTCTGGAAGGATTAATTCTTTTCTATTAACCGCCCCTAAAGCAGGAAGATCATCAGGCTTTACCACATCGGGGTTTGAGACCGTATCTCCAGCTAATGCTGCTTGAGGAGTAGATCCATCATCCGTTTGTTTGGCTAAAAACGGAGCCGCCTTAGTTGCAAAGAACCTAGCTAAAAATTGTCCTAACCTACCATTAGGATAAAAATAAGGACCATATCTGGCATCTGGGGACGCATCAAAAGAAGTGTAACCTATAGCGTCTTCATTAATATTATCTTTATTCTTTACTTCATCAGCCATTTTAAATCCTCATCACTAACATCCCCGTAGGCATTTTTAACTTTAAAACTAATAGGTTCTAGAGGTTTCTGTATCCTATGATCATTCTTAGAAGCTTCTAGAGGGTTATTATCTACTAAAGTATGTAGTAATCTTACAGCCACTCCCAAACTCATAATTAAATCATCATGCTTACCTTTATCAGCTTCTACCCTCCCTCCTTCAGTTATAATGAAGGTAAGAAGCTCCCCGATAGTGCGTTTAGAGTTAATTTTAATATTATTGTTTCTTATATATTCTTCTAATCTATTCAAAATTTCTTCTCTGTTTTTTACTGTAACCTGTAATCCGAAGTCGTTTCGCTCATCCATCCATAAATTATCGTATTCATACACATTAAACATCCAATCAATTAGGTTATTCCCAATCGTGTTTCGCTCGATAATAACTAATGCATTATTATAGAGATTTGCTTCTTTTGTTAAAATTTGAGAAAGCTCATTTATTGGGGTTCTATTAGAATAGAACTCAGCTACTTGTTCTCCTGTATAGGTGTTTAAAATATGAAAAGCGGAATAATCCCTTTCTCTACCCATTGACACATCCACTCCTATAATATACTCATACTCTGGTTTAGGCTCTTCCCAAACTCTCATTTTGTTGTTATATTTAATAGAAAAGGTAGGATTAATTCCTTCTATTAATCTCTTCAGAAGAGATCCTTCTATAAAGGTTTCACCTGTTCCTAAGAAAGCACACTCATACTCCTGCAACCACTGTTTCACTGGCATATTAGCTTTCGTTGTGGTCTCCCACTTATCTACATTCAAACCCTTAGTTTCCATTTCCTCATATAGATGATTAAACCCTTCTTGACGTTTATACTCTGGGTGCTGTTCCCAATTAATATTAATACAGTTAAAGGCATTCCTCTTATGAAACGAGTCTTCGTATACTTTATGATACCAATTTCCAACACCATTAACAGTTGATAACACAAACGCCCTACCACCAGTAGAAATAATAGGATATACAGCAGCCCAGATAGTATCAATGTTTTCAATGAAAGCTGCCTCGTCAATAATCAAGAAAGACCCAGCTAGAGATCTACCAGATTGTTTGCCAGAGGGCCTAGACTTAATAACAGATCCAGTGTTTAGTTTTAAAGTATGCTTGTTATCTTCTACGATTTTAGGTTTAAGAAAAACAGGTAGTTCTTCATACATAATTTTGATTCTATCAAGCACTTCCGTTGATTCAGAATCTCCTTTAGAAAGAATTACTATAGACTTATGCTTTTCAAAAACAGCCATCCATAAAGAATAAGCAGCAGAGATAGTAGTACACCCTGCTTGTCTAAATTTTCTTAAAATATTAAATCTATTATCTTGAAGAGCATTTATAATATCTATTTGAAAGGGGTATAGCTTAAAAAGAACTAGACCTCTAACAGGGTGGGTAACTTTAATATAGTTAGAGATGAAGTATATTGGATCCTCCCTGCATCGCTTAAACTCACTTATTAGCTGTTCTTTATTCATAAATTATCCCACCTGTCTATTATAGAGTATGCAGATCTTCTCCATAATATGTACTAGAGAACCTAACTTAGTAGGTGTTACAAAAGGTTTAGTTGGTACTTTATTAAGTTTTGGAATTAAAGTAAAACTCTTAGTTAATGAGTCTTCAATATTTTCCGCATATAAAAAGGGATTAGACTCTTGTAAGGCTAACCCTAATGATATTATCATATTTTGCCACGATGATATTCAAATTCTAAATGATAAAGTATCTTTTATACAAGCATTAGCCCCTTGTGTTCGAACCACAACAGGCATTGTAGGTCCCGCTGGTACAACCTACTTAGGAGACGATGCTATATGGTGGCAACAAGGTAGATGGGCTGAAGGGCTGCATAGGGGGCAAGTAAAGCATATTACGAAGAATCAACCATCACCTATTCTTTCTAATGCATCCACTATGATAACCCCTACTAGTTATGGCCCGTGTGGGCCTGTAGTTGCTTTAGATGGATTATTTTTAGCAGCTAGAAAAGAAATCTGGGATAAAGTAGGGTTAGAAAAACCTACATACTTTGAAGGGTTATGGGATTTTTATGATATTCATTATACAACAAAAGCCCATAACCTAGGGTTTGAAAATCACGCAGTGCCCGTGGATCTAATTCACCACTCTAATGGAGAATTAGTAGGAAGAGATTCCTGGCATAAAAATAGAGAAGCATTTATTGCTAATACAAAATTACCACTAAAAATATGAACTTACTTATTTGGATACTCGTTTCCTTCGGAATTACCATTTCCATCACACATGGGAAGATTTTTAAGAAATTTAGAAAAAAAACTTGGGATATTTACCCCCTATTAGGGGAGTTATTTGCATGTCCCATGTGTTTAGGCTTTTGGGTGGGGATTTTCTTAAACCTAACATGGCGAAGCGTAACAGGTAATATGTTTTTAGACGGATTCTTAAGTCTAACCACTTGTTTTGCTTCTTATTGCATACTGTGGGCTATTGCGTTAAAGGATGTGTGAGGTTGTCAGCAGCCGTTGCTGCAATGAGCGGTTCGTGGAACCATATATCTCTTAAGTAACATAATTTTCTCCCTTTTGTAACTAAAATTCAAAAACCTTATCATATTTAATAGGGTTTTTATCTTTTTGTGATTTTAAAGCTTTAAAAAGCCTCTTTCCTAAGTATTTACCCACCTTATGGTCACTTGGGTAATGCCATCCAGCCGAAATCCTACCCGCTCCACATTCCTCAGCCGCTTTCAACAGATTTAACCTATGTTCTGGGTACTTATCAGCAAAAATCTCTGCAATAAGACGAGATTGAGCCGAGTGACCACTAGGGTATGAAGGACTCTTGGCATTTTTACTCTTTAATAGCTTCAACTGCATACCAAAATAAGGAGCTAACTGTGCAGGGCGCGGTCTGTTAAACTTGTTTTTGTATTCTAAGATCAGAATAGAGGATTCTCTTACTAAAGTATCAATATAATCAGTATCATACTTTAATCCAAAGATATCCATATAGCGTTTAATAGAAAAAACAGGGTCTTTATCATGTTTTTTAATACTATTCTCAAGCCCCGTTGTTCGTACAATACCCGCACCTTGGGTAACTAAGAGATCCTTACCACTATCTAAACTACTATTAGAACTAGGAGGAGGTAATTGAATAAGTTTAGCAGTGTCGGAGAAGAGCGTAATTTCTCCTTTAGGTTTTCTTAGTCTTTTTGAAAAAACAAGATCATCTACAGGCTCCATAACTACTTCTCATCTTTGGCTTTAATAGCCTTATCCTTCTTTTTTCCCATCTTCTTAAAAGTCTTAGCTAAAGACTTTCTTTTGGGAGTACAAGTTGCCTTAGTCATCGGGGTACAGAAGCCTTCGTGATCAGGGTCTACGGCTTTCTGAATCCACTTATCATCTTTCTTACCCTTCTTAGCTTCTGTCTTTGATTCCGGCTCATCCTCTTTACAAGGAGGTTTTGAACCATCAGCACACAACCCAGCAGCTATTCTGCTCTTTCTCACCCGTGCTACTTCTTCATCACTAGGGACTCCAAATCTATCGTTTGGATCTTCATGGGCTAAACTACCTCCTCCCCTAAAAGGTCTTTTTGACTGTCCACTAGTAGTTTCTTTTACTTTAGCTTCTGTTTTAGAATCGTCGTCGGGAAGTGGGCCTAGTCCTGCTTTCGCTCTTGCAGCGTTTGCCTCTGCTCTAGCTTTTTTCCTTGCAGCATTCCTTTGCTCTGGCGTGGTATCTCGTTCATAATTGAACTCGGTTTCATCATCAGAGTCTCCTCCCTTAAGACCGTATGCATCAGCCTCCTCCACACCCTTTTTCTTTTTAGCTCTATACTTAGCCACTAGCTTAGTACCACAATCATCAACAATACTGGTTTCCTCATCATCCATTTCCTCTTCAGCAGCGTTATTACTTCTAGTGGCTTTAGGTGCTGGCTTTGGTCCATCAGGGAGAGCATTTTTCATCTTCTCTGTCTTAAGAGCTTTCTTCTCTAATAAATCTATTAATCTTTTATTAAATGTCATAATTCTATCCTCATCTTTTTTTTCTTCTTCACTTTCTTCAGGTTCATCGTCTGATCGTGGTCCCTCCCCTGGAAATTCATCGCGTGTAAAAAGGGCTTGATCCTTAGGATCCCTCCAGATGGCACCACCTGTTGCACCACCTGTAAAGTTTTTACGCCCCCTATCGTGTTCGTGACTTCCCCACTTATCAAACTCCCTATATCTAGGATCATCTTTTTCCAAAGTAGTATGGTGATGGATGGATTTAAGCATTTTCTGAGGATCGTCTTTATAATCATCCTCATCGGCTAAGACTGCTGAATGCCTTCTTATTGCGGCTTCATCCCCAGTTCTTTTAGCATGAACTAATGCTCTAGCTCTAGGGCTTAGGTCTGTATGGTGGTGAAGATCCCAAAGCTCATTTATTGATGCCTTAGTTGTGGGTTTTTTAAGTTTAGCTACGCATCTTTTCCAGGCATCATGACCCATACCGCTCTTTTTCTTTTGAGCAGTACAGATTGCGTATGCATCATCTTTCTTAGCCATGATTTATTATAGATCAACTAGCGATACTATAAAATTGGGACACTCTGCGTCAACCTTAGTCATTATCTGGACTAGGTTTGAATTAACCTGAGATGAGGTATCAAAAGCTTGATCATACGCCCCAGGCATTTGGTCTACAACACAGCTACCTTTTTGAACACACACTCCAGTAGGATCTAAAACATTACCAGCAGCATCTTTTCGTACAGGTCGTCTGATATATCCAGCAGCACTAGTATTAACCACTCCGCATACACCAAACCCTCCCTTAGTTCCAACTGCTGTAACAATCTCTAAAGTCTGAGGTTTGAAAAGTTCTCCTGAAAAAGCAGTATCTTCCCAAATCTCATCAACGGTATTAACCGTATAAGCAACATCCAAGTAGTTAGATTGAACAGCGGGTCCAGCAACGGGACTACTAACCGACATGTTTTGTTGGTTGTTTCTCATATACATGAGATCTACTGTTTGAATATGAACATACCAATCTTGAACCCCACTGGCTCCTCCTCCGCTGGCTGTTAGGGATCCTGTCCCTGGAAAGACAAAGGTTTTATCGGTATTTTGTACTGGGATCGGATCGACATCGGGCATAATAATATTCTCCTACATTATATAGAGCGTTTAGGTCCGTAGGACCTCGAAAATTTTAACTTCCTTTTATTTTCTTTTCGTAAAGCCGCTCTAACTTTCTTTTTATTTTCATTGACCTTTTTTAAAAACCTAGGGTCTTTATTTCTAAAACCTTTGTTTTTAGTTTTCAAGAGAACTACTCATCTAAAGTTGAAGCTACACCTTCTATACTAAGTATCCAATCAATCCCCTTTGCTGCTCCAATCCCAGCCCCAACAACAAGTCCAAGCAAAACTATAATATCTGCTAAACTCATTCTGTAAACTGAAAACGGTGTTCTAAACCTGTCCTTAAAAAATATTGCCCATATTGGATTCATCTCTTTTTACCTCCCAGTAATTCATCGTCTTTCATCCCTCCATTTTCCACGATTCCCTTTAAAATCGTACTCAGATTCGTCACGACCAGTGTGATTAAACCCGCCACGACCGCTATGCTTTCTGATGGAATAAATTTAATACTACCTATGAACGCGAGTACGAGAATTAATAAGTATAGCCCCGCAAATTTTGCGAGGTGCTTAGAAGCAGTTTCTTTGGCACTTTCTTTAATTAATAATTCTCTAAATTTAGCATCAGACTCAGCTTGTAATTTATCTACCTCAACTCTACCCTCAGCTTCTTTCAGCTTTAAAGCAGAAGTTACATCAATATATCCTTTTCCATCAACCATCGGCGTTTGTGCCATAATTTGCTCCTATCTAATTATTCCTTTCAGATTATATAGTATACTCAGTATATCTACTTACTAATTTCTCTTCTCTAAGCACTTCGCTTCTGCATCATCTCTTCAGATTGACCAAACCCAAACACTGTACTGTCTATATCACCAAATTTCATGATTAATTATCCTAAGTACTACTTTGGGGGTGGATCAGGTATTTTCCACCTACACCACTCATCTGCTGACCAGCCATCAATAATTCCCCCCCTCGCCCAAGCTCCCCCTCCCAGTCCATGCTGCTCTATTTGTTCGCATGGTACGCGAGTGTCACCCAACGGAGGCCGCATACCAGTATCCATAGGACAGACGCTAAATTGTCTAATTGTACGCGCAATATCGTTCATCCACCCTCTAATTTCTATATGATTTTTGCTAATATCATCTTTAAGTTCCCAAATCACATCAACGGCTAATTCCAAATCCTTCGTAAAAGGAGGTTTTGAACATTTGTACATGGATTGGCCCTGAGGATCCTCAAAACATACCTTACAAACTATTTTTTCCCTTCCGTCTGTGCTTCCAGGTGGCACCCCGTGAGTTCCAGCCTTTGTTGTGCATCTGTTGCCAATGTAGTGATCTTGAACTGTCCCAGGCTCCTGAGGTGTACACTCTCCACACTCTCTATATCTCCTAACATGCAAGTTCAACTGGTTGGGAGGCCCTGTAGGGCGTAGGAACCCTGGAGGTGCCTTCGGAAACGCCTCAAACTCTTCCACATCTTCTAATGCCGAGGGTGAACACTTCAAACCAATTTCCGCATGAATACTCATCCATAATGTACTACCCTCTTCTGGGCCTATTCTTACCGTAAGGTCCGAATATACATAGCATAGACAATTCGGTGGACCTTGAGACTGACCAAATTCAAATACTGTACTGTCTATATCGCCAAATTTCATGATTAGTACGGTGGGAAGTTTCGAGTAGGCCAGTGCCCTCCACAAACCTTCTCAGTTCGGTGACAGGCCATATCAAATTTACATTTTTCAAACATTTTTCTAATCTTTTTACAAATGCTTTTAACTTCGGCCTCTTTTTGTTTTAAGTCCCATCTTAAACGCCAAAGGTTTTGAGCGGGAGAATTATATAACCGCCACCTCTTGCCAGGTGGTCCATAGGTGTCTGGAACGTCGCCCATTTCTTCGGAACAGAGGACGCCTTGAGCTATACATCCGTCTGGCTTCTGGCCCCACTCGTATATGATGCCCCCTGGGATTTCTTTACATGCTCCACACATTTTATATATATCCCACTTTATCCGCACGGCCTCACCGGGCATGCCCTTGCCGCTGCCTGTAAACCGCGCACTAAACTTCTCTTTGGGTTGAACATCTTTTGAACAAAATATGTACATAATATGCGTTGCCTTAATTGCCAAAGATTCGCCCCTCTTTGTTAGAGTGTAAGTGTTTACGTTGATTTCTAATTGAGAATGTAACCAACAAAAACAAGGTTCATCATCTTGTTTTTCTCCAAACCCAAACACTGTACTGTCTATATCGCCAAATTTCATGATTAATCGAATTTATACCAATGACAAACCTCCTCAGTTTGTTTACAGGCCATATCAAATTTACATTTTTTAAGCGATTTTCTAATATCTTTACCAATTCTTTTAACTTCGGCCTCTTTTTGTTTTAATTCGCTTCTTAACTTCCAAAGTTTTTTATAATTAGATGTAAATCCCCCATCATCGGAATCTCTACAAAGGGTCTTCCTAGCCTTACAACCTATGTTGTCCTTTTTTTGGGTATCGCACCCTCCACACATTTTATATATATCCCAACTCATCGACAGATAATTTTTGGGTCCTCCGGGGTTACCTGCTATAAAAGTTGCTTGAAACCTCTCTCTGGGTTCTACGACCGTTGAACAAAATACCCTCATCTCATGACTTGCATGATAAGTAAAGTTATTCCCCTTTCCTCCCCCCCCTTTGTGAATCTCTATCTCCTCTGCGCTCCACTCCCTTATAGAGATTACTAATCGAGAATGTAACCAACAAAAACAAGGCTTCGTGAGATGGAAGTAGTCCTTGTCCTGGCTACTTCCAAAACCAAATCTTGTAGGGTTTATATTTCCAAATTTCATAATTTTCTCCTATCTTATTTAGGCGGGGGTGGGGTAACTGTTGAACATAATTTTGATACTCTTTTACAACCGGGTCCTGGTTCACACCGCATAAAGTCTTCGACAAAATTTAATAATCCTGCCAAAACTTTAGAAGGATTATTTTTAGCATCAGAGTCTAGTTGTAAAATAGATGCTGTCATATATGTGTTTGTGTTGTATAGGGCTCCTGATCCCTTTTGAGAATCCCTACAAATTACTTTAGTATTTCCGCACTCCTCTTGAGTACAGTTGCCACACCTCTTTCTTCTGTCCCAGATGATCCTAATATCAGTAGGATCATCTGTATCAATAGTTGGAGGGTTGTCGTTCCATGATTCACTATCATCCTCATTGCAAACTGCGAGAGATATATAGTTAAAAAACCATGTTAGAGTCTTGCCTGTACTAATGTTTACCAAAAACCTCTCTTCCATTGAACAATAACAATCCTCGCTATTTGTGTCACCAAAGG
>Ga0208920_1000323_pt1 | contig 12716 bp, 14 predicted proteins | sample 19_taG_FD_184094 | JGI IMG/M metagenome (GOLD analysis project Ga0208920, IMG submission 184094) | Marine viral communities from the Subarctic Pacific Ocean - 19_ETSP_OMZ_AT15317 metaG (SPAdes) (version 2) | ecosystem: Environmental > Aquatic > Marine > Oceanic | place: Pacific Ocean | collected...
AGAATCACTCAAAGCTGTTTCATTAGGAACATAATCATTTTTTACACCAGCTAACAAGGCAGTACCGTATAAATATCTTCCATCATCAGCCGTCGTACTCACAAAAACATGCTTCAACTTATTAATGTGTCGTAAATTACACCAAGCTGATACTCGTTCTATCTCTGGTTGGGTATCTGTAATCTCTACAAATTCAGTATTATATGAATTTTTTCCTGCTGATGTCGTTGTGTCATCACTGTTGATTGGTCTATATCTTGCTAAGTGAAAAACCCAGTCTGTATGTGGATGGTGAGACAATGCTCTTCGATACGTTTGACTATACCAGTTTTCACCAGCTGAGCCTGACCAACCAGTCCAATCCTCACCTTCACAGGTTTCATTATAATGGACACCTTGGTCCACTGTTGTCACTCTCGTGTAGTCACGGGTCCTCGACCATTGACCAAAATCTTCACTTCCATCCGGGGTATGTTGCAATGGGTCTCTATTAGTAAAAGAAAGCGATGTCACACCGTCATAATTAGTAGTCGAAGCCTGCCAAAGAATCCCCCTGCCTACAGATGGTGTATAATTATCATCATCTATTTTTTTATACGCTGATAACCATATATCCCAGCCCTGTATATTCGAATAGTCTAAGCCATCTTCATTACCATTTTGATTTATACATATCATATCGCTTATTTTAAAACCGGGGTCTAATGCTATACCTGAAGAAGAAATAGTCTGAAATGTCTCATCTTCTATATCATACTTATATAAAAGCCCCATATCGCTACCTGAATCTAATATCCATATATAACCAGCAGGAGTATACGACTTATAACCAAATGATACCTTCTGGATTCCCCCAAAATGCATACCATCAACTTTTACAGGGTCTTCCCAGTAGCCATCAGTAGTTGAGTAGACTGGGTTTTTATACTTCATGAATATCAATTCTGTACCTTCATATTCTGCGCCCCATATATTACCGTCTTGGTCAATACATGCTGTATCAAAGAAGCCAACGTTTGACATAGACATTTTTAATCCAGCTTCACTTAATGTTATATTTTCTTGTGGGGCTCCACCAAATGTTGGAAATTGGTTTCTACCAAGCCACTGAGCAGGTCTATTCGGTCCGCAACCTATATGGACCTCCTTGTTGTTAGGTATAATAGTTACATCCGCAGGTCTATCCCTTAGTGTACCGGGGGATTCTGCTTCTCGAGCTCCATAAAAATCCTTGATAATGTTTATATTTCCTTCTTTTTTATCATACCCTATTAAGTCTCTTTTGCCACCATTCTCGAGCCATCCTAAGGTATCCATACGTAATGCCACCTGTCCTTCAGCTAAAATAGTCCATGTATCCGGATATATTCCTCCCATATAGCTATCAGACTGATTAAAAGCTATAAGTAAACCCGCATCGAATTCCGTAGGAGTACCTGAACAAGCTGCGGCAGCTGACCAACCAGACCCACTTAAACCCGCATTTTTCCATTTGTAGGTAGCAGCATTTCCTACACCATGTTGTGCAATTTCAATATAGTACTTAGTCTTATTTTGACCAGCGGTAGGAACAAAAAGACCAGTAATTGTTATTGAATTTAGAGTACCAGCCATTTAACTCTCGTCAGTAGTTGTGGATGTTGTAAAACTAATATCATAAACACCTGTATAATCAGATATAGCCCAGCTTCCGTCCTGAATCAAATGACTATCTTTAGGAATACCACGCAGTCTCCCATCTTCGCCTAATTGTTCCAAGTTTTCACTATAACTTGCAGCATCTAATGGTAAATCATGAGCATCAGGCGATGCCTGAATACCAGCATGAAATGTTCTTATTTCAATAGCTTCCTTAGGCACTAAGTATATTGCTCCATTCGACTATCGTAGGAGTCTGAAGTTTTACCTCTACCATATTGAAAATCTCTCAAAGCTTTCAAACTTTTAGCTCCAAATTTTCCGTCAATTTCACCTTTGTACAGTCCTAATCCCTTCATTTGTTCCTGCAGTTGCCGAATCGGCTCAGAGTTTTCAGGACCAAAACCACCATGATTGCCAATGTATTTCTGTAATTGGTCAATTCTCACTCCAGACCGTTGCTCGGGAGAGTAATAGGTGTCAGCATCACCTTGTTCTGACCAAGGATTTGGTTTATCAGTTGTTGTTTTAAATAAATCCGGGTCAGGTTCTTTAGCAGCTTGTCTATCATCTCTCCAATTATTCCACCGTTGTTTCCAAGAAGCCTTTTCTTTCGGTGGCGAATAAGAGTCATAGGGTACTCCTACACCTTTATTGCTATCAACTTCAGCAGAAGAGGGTTCTCCGGGGTGCGGGGGTGGTGAATAAGAGTCTTGTTCCGCTACAAATGCACCAGCTTCTTTCTCCGGTGAATAAGAGTCGTAGGGTATATCATTACCCTGTTGCGGTGGTGAATAAGAGTCTTGTCGATTTAATGGTACACCATTATCTTTTGGCGATGGTGACGGTGGTGAATAAGAGTCATAGGGTATATCATTACTCTGTTGCGGTGGTGAAAAAGAGTCGTAATTGCTTGCTCCATAAGGTTCTGAATCTTCTTGAGCACTCGGACCCTTTGCCCCATAGCTGCCCATTCTTCCATATTTCCATTTACTCATAATATTATCCTTCTATTAATTGACCCCACAATGAGGTCTTTCCGTTTATTATTTGTACTACATGTACGGTAAACAATCCGCCTTGAAAGTAATCAACAACCGCGAAAGCGTGGCTCCAATTATGTTTTCTATTCATAAGCCAATCATTCTTTTCGTCTGACATGTCCTTTAAACATCCGATACTCCATGCACTCTTCACACCATCAAGGTGTGTAACAGAGTTCTGTTGAATATCATGGTGATGTCCATACATCACATTAGCACCGAGCTTTAGCAAGTGATTTCTCGCATGAGTAATACCCGCGAAATGATTACCATGATAGTAGTACAGTTTTCCAATTTTCAAATATTTTCCCATTGGAAAATACTTATAACCACGTTCATCGAGGTTCATCGCCTCCTTAAACATGATGTCACCGAGGTAAGGATTCTCATAAACGAATCTGTTTAACCAGTCGTCATGGTTCCCTTCCATTAAGTACTTTTCAGTACAGCTAACCTTATCCAAAGCCTCGTCTATCACATCCATATGTTTATTGACTACTTTTATGTCATCATAAACAAATGGGAGCTGATATTCAAGCGGAGGACGTCTCTTTTTTTTCCACTGCCAGTGAGCAACGGATGAGAATTCTCCGATGTCGCCGAGGTCTATATAAAAGTCCGGCTTGATGATTTCTATACTCTTTGTCAAACAACTTATCGCCCCTTTATCATGAAGAGGGAAGTGTTTATCGGGCGATATAACACCTCTCCTTACTACACCCTTATCTAATTTGGTAGTCCTTGCCATATAGTCTCCCAATCGTCTAAGTTAAAATGTAATTCCTCTACCTTCTGCAAATGCTTTATTGTAGTTTTTTGAGTGAATCTTAATAAAAATTCCCCACAATTACCACATTCCCACATTAAGTCTCCATCATAAGCGCCGAGTATCTCGACCCCTGATATATCTGTGAATCCACAGTAAGGACACGCATCTGGCTTTGTCTTCCAGAATTTGTTCCCCTTAATTCGAAACTTATCTATGGGATGTTTTCCCATTTTTAGAAACCCCATTTTAATTTCATCACCGATTTCAAGACGTCTAATACTTCTTTCATGATTGCTTCTTTTTCTTGTTTCGTAAGCTTCCCATCGGCATAACCTTCTTGAAGTTTATCAACAACTTCACCAACTTCTTTCATAACAGACTTGTATTTTGCAGCCATTACTGTAGCTACCCCAGCCACGATTAAACCAATCAGATAAAATCCGTTGGACCAGCTAATCCATTCCATCATACTAACCTCATAAGTAGTGTTACTATTATAGGCACGACAAAGATAGCTGCTGCACCCCATGTCTTAAACATGATAATTGCGTTGCTATTTTGATACACCTGACCATTTAGTTTCTCTAAATGTTTCTCAATTCTCTGTAAAGATTTAAATATACTAATTTGTCTTTCGTTTAATTTAACAAGCGAGGCTGTCGTATCAGTTCTATATTCCTCCACATTCATCCTTCTTCACCTTATTCTTCTGGGCGTCCAACTAACATCAATAATATAGCCACCATCTTTTTAACCGACTGCAAACTGTAATCCTTCTTTTCCACCAAGGACAATGCCTCCTCTACCTTTGCCTGCCAGTTGTCAAACTTAGCTTGTAATTGTGCTTTTGTCTCCGCCATTAATAGTCCTCCTTAATGCAATGACCCATTTAATTTACTACTATACATATCATAAAGTCAACTATATTCTTAGATATTTTGCTTTAATCTGTATTCTTCTTTTCCATCGATATACCATGTTCGGTATTTCTCTCTCAGTTCGTAGGTATAAGCAAGATAATCCTGTAACTTCTGCTCCCAATTTCTATCTACCTCTGGATTAAATATTCCAGATTTATAATTGGAAAAAGTATAGTTAATCCAATTTCTCTGATTTTCACCATTCAAGTGGTTTTCGAACAGCATCTTGTTCACATGATAGAATGAACCTTGATGAACATGTTGTACTACTTCTATGGGTTCTACATCCTTACCAAGAACTACTGCATACAACAAGCTTTCGCTCATATGCGTAGTATATACTTTCTCTGCTTCTTGCAGATAATAGTACATATCTATATTTCTCGGTAATAGGTTCTCTTCTCCAAGAACATCTTTCATCTCCCCTATGATAGCGTGGGTAGTTATGGGATGTGGTTTGTAGTATACATTATCACCATAAGTATCTCTGATGTGCTTTAATTTGTTTAAACAGACACGTTCTTTTACCTTATTACTGCCTACTAAAACAACAAGGATATCTCTTGGCGGATACTTCTTATTGTACTCATCACGTTCAGAATACTTATTAGCAGTATCACCTCTAACTTTATCTCTAAAATACTGGTCATAATCATCATAGACAGTCTGTGTATCTGATGCGTCACGAATCTGTGACCTCTTTAAGTGTCCATTTAGAGGGTGTATCATCATACAATGAGCATACTCAGTATAATTTAGAGTACGATAGAATGGTATTTCCTGAGCATTGACATCATATGCGAATTCAACATCAGGATATTTCTTCAGTTCTTCCACCATCAAGGTTTCTACGTCCTGAAGGTGTTTCAAGGATAGACTTTTCTTTAATGGTCCTATCCTTTTGAGCTGCGATTTCCTCTTGAACATGACTGGTTTGCAGGCATCTTCGTCTTTTTTCTTTTTCTTACTTGGCATTGGGCGCCTCCTTAACTTGGGTTTTCATAAAAAGATGTGTTAAATGTGGTGTTCCACGCTGTCGTGGTATCATAAGAAGTTAATAACTGTGTACTTGTGTTCCAACCTGTTAATGTAGTACGAGTCGTCGAAGTCTCCCGAGTGGTAGTTACCCCAGTTTGGAACACAGTCGTTGTATCCTTTACAGTTATATAAGTAGTAGTAGTAGTTTTTGTAGTATTATAAGTAGTAGTTGTCGATGATGAAGTATTAAAATATGAAATCCAACCCGTATAAATTGTTGTAGTCGTATTCCACACAGTTGTAGTATCTTTAGTAGTATTCCATATGGTCTCAGTTGTATGTGAAGTTTCAACTGCAGTAGCCCAAGTAGTAGTAGTAGTTTTAGAAGTCCCCCACTCAGTAGTAGTAGTCTGCTCTGTATCCCAATATGATGTGTATCCTGTAGTTGTAGACTTAGTAGTATTATAAGTAGTAGTAGTAGAGTGAGTAGTACTATAAGTTGTTGAAGTAGTCTTACTCGTATTCCATATAGTTTCAGTTGTGTGTGAAGTTTCTTGTGCAGTAGCCCAAGTAGTAGTCGTAGTGTGGGAAGTTGAATACACAGTAGTAGTAGTCTTTGATGTATTCCAATATGATGTATAACCAGTAAGCGTAGTCTTAGTCGTATTATAAGTAGTAGTCGTAGAGTGAGTAGTATTGTACGTGGTTGATGTAGTCTTTGTCGTATTCCATATAGTCTCAGTTGTGTGTGAAGTCTCAACTGCGGTAGCCCAAGTAGTAGTCGTAGTTTTAGAAGTTGAATATACAGTAGTAGTAGACTGTGATGTATTCCAATATGAGGTATACCCTGTAGTTGTAGACTTAGATGTAGCGTACGTAGTAGTCGTAGAGTGAGTAGTATTATACGTCGTTAAAGTAGTCTTTGTTGTATTCCATATAGTTTCAGTTGAATGCGATGTCTCTTGGGCAGTAGCCCAAGTAGTAGTAGTAGTTTTAGAGGTTGAATATACAGTAGTAGTAGACTTTGACGTATTCCAATATGATGTGTATCCAGTAGTAGTAGACTGAGATGTAGCGTACGTAGTAGTAGTAGAATGACTTGTACTATAAGTTGTTGAAGTAGTTTTAGTTGTATTCCATATAGTTTCAGTTGTATGCGATGTTTGTTGCGATGTAGCCCACGTAGTTGTAGTATTATGAGAAGTACCATACACAGTAGTAGTAGTCTTTGACGTATTGTAATATGTTTGCCAAGCAGTTAAAGTAGTCTGAGACGTATTATAAGTAGTCGTAGTATTGTGACTTGTTAACCAAGTTGTCGTGGTATTATGAACTGTAGTCCTTGATGTATTATACGTAGTCGTAGTAACATGTGATGTATTCCACGTAGTAGTAGTAGAATGACTTGTATTATATGTAGTTGTAGTACTACGAATAGTATTCCACCAAGATTGATATGTAGTGAGAGTAGAATGACTCGTAGCCCATGTAGTAGTTGTACTCTTGCTTGTATTATACGTAGTCGTAGTAGCATGCGATGTAGCATAAGTTGTTGTAGTAGAATGAGATGTTGACCATGTGGTAGTAGTAGCTCTCGTAGTATTAAAATACGATGTCCATGTGGTAAGCGTAGTCTGAGAGGTGTTCCATGTAGTCGTAGTACTATGTGACGTATTATACATAGTATTAGTACTTTTATACGTACTATACGTCGTAGTAGTCGTAGTACTATGTGACGTATTATAGACAGTAGTTGTTGACTTAGAGGTATCCCATGTAGTAGTAGTATTCCAAAAAGTAGTCCAAACTGAAGTCCAGCTTGTTTCAGTATTGGAAGGCACTGACGTTGTAGTCTCAGTTTCTACTGATGTATCTCGTCTCGTTTCACGAGTAGTGTTTCTACTTGTATTCCACGCAGTAGTAGTATTTGTAGCTCTTGAGGTATTAGGCATCGCAAGCTCCCATACAATCTTCTCCGCACTCACATGGTGCCACCCACTCGTCTTCAATCAAGATTTGAAGCATTTCGGCTTGATTCTTTACCAAGGTCGTTGGGTCAGTCACGAAGGAGTCTGGTTTATCTCCCCTCCAAGATAAAAATACTGTTGTTATATCGTTGTTAAAGCGTACTGTGGATATATCTTCGTAAGCATCTCTCCACATATCTTCGGTAACAGCTTCAATATCCATGATTTGATATAGTTTAGACACAGCCATTATGATGGATAATCCCCAGAATCAGTTGTTGCTCCATTGACCATAGTCAAATTATAATTTGTACTACCTACAGCCGGGGTTATTGTTGTGCCAGATACGGAAGTCATGTCATGAAAAAACAGAAGGTTACTATCCCATTCAGCCCAATCAGCGGGAGCCCCTCCATCAAACGCAAAATCTTCTATTTCATCTGGCGGAACCCATTCATCCCACATAGCGCACATAGACACATTACCCTTATATGGTCTTGTATTAGAACCTTTACCATATGCTATCGCTGGATAATTATAACTCGCCGTCCGCTTTGTACCAGTTGGACTTTGGTGCTCAAAAGGAGTTTCCCATTGTTCCCATACATTATCTCCATACCTTCCATAACCCAGAGCAGCATTCCTACTCGTAGAATCATTATTATAAGAAACAGAAATAAGATACCACTCATTATACCTAAATGGTCTTGCACCATCCGCTGAAGCCCACTCAGCTATATAATTACTTCCAGAGAAATCATGCCTAAATCTTATTTGAAAATCTGTTGCTTGTATATCTGACATAGATATAATCCAATTCCAGCCGCCTCCCCATGCGCCATTAATCATGTGTTCTGAAGAGTTACCCGTTGCACCAGTACATTTAAAAGCAAGAACTACTGTTCCTCCGCCATTAAATAAATTGCAAACATCACCGCCCCCAGCACCCAGAAATCTTGTACCATCATTCGCACCATCATACAGTATAGATTGAGTTAGAGTATATCCTGTAGACCATGTCGTAGTAGTAGATGTAGTCTTCGAAGTACTCCAACTTGTACTCCAACTTGTATTATAAAAAGTTTCCCATTTAGTAGTAGTATTAATATGCTCTATGCGAGAGGTCTGGGTTAGCGTGGATGTTTCTATTGAAGTCTGACGAGTGGTCATAGTACTCTTAGAAGTAGCCCATGTGGTAGTTGTACTTTTATACGTACTATACGTTGTAGTTGTTGTAGTACTATGTGACGTATTATAGACAGTAGTAGTATTATGAGACGTTAAATATGTAGTAGTAGTAGACTTAGATGTCGCCCAAGTAGTAGTCGTATTTCTTGAAGTTAGTTGCTTTGTCTCCCACAAAGTAGTTGTACTCCGACTTGTATTATAAGTTGTAGTAGTAGCGTGAGTTGTATTATAAGTAGTAGTCGTAGAGTGAGAAGTCGCCCAAGAAGTAGTAGTATTTCTCGTAGTATTATAAGTTGTAGAAGTATTATGACTCGTAATTTTTTTAGTCGACACAACTGTTTCTGTAGTGTGACTTGTATTATATGTAGTAGTCGTAGACTTAGATGTAGCATATACAGTCGTAGTACTGTGACTCGTTGCCCATGTAGTAGTATAAGTCGTTAAAGTAGTTCGAGTTGTATTATATCCCGTGAGAGTAGTATGAGAAGTAGCCCACGTGGTAGTAGTATTTCTTGAAGTAAGCTTATGAGTCTCCCAAGTAGTAACAGTATCGTGACTTGTATCATACGAAGTGAGAGTAGTCTTAGAAGTATTCCACATAGTTAGATACGTAGTAGTAGTATTTTTACTGGTCAACCATGTCGTAGTAGTATTATGAGAAGTATTATAAGTAGTAGTTGTACTTTTTGTAGTATTCCAAGTGGTCGTAGTACTGTGACTCGTAACTTTCTTAGTTTCCCACGTAGTAACAGTAGAGTGAGACGTATTGTATGTAGTAGTAGTATCCTTTGATGTATTCCACGAAGTAATATATTTAGTAGTAGTATTCTTACTCGTTAAGTATGTAGTAGTGGTATTATGAGAAGTAGCGTAAGTAGTAGTTGTACTTTTTGTAGTATTCCAAGTGGTTGTAGTACTATGGCTCGTAACTTTCTTTGTTTCCCACGAAGTTTGAGTAGAGTGAGACGTATCCCATGTAGTAGTAGTCTCTTTTGATGTGTTCCAACTTGTAATATATTTAGTAGTAGTATTCTTACTGGTTAACCATGTAGTAGTAGTATTATGAGATGTATTATAAGTTGTAGTCGTGCTTTTTGAAGTGCTCCACGTAGTTGTAGTATTGTGACTCGTAACTTTCTTAGTTTCCCATGTAGTAATAGTATCATGAGATGTATTATAAGTAGTAGTAGTATCCTTAGACGTATTCCACGAAGTAATATATTTAGTAGTAGTATTCTTACTCGTTAACCATGTAGTAGTAGTATTGTGAGATGTATTATAAGTAGTAGTAGTAGTCTTAGTTGTATTCCATGTGGTAGTCGTACTATGACTCGTAACTTTCTTCGTCTCCCAAGTGGTAATGGTAGTCTTAGTTGTATTCCATGATGTAGTAGTATCCTTAGACGTATTCCAACTTGTAATATATTTAGTAGTAGTATTTCTACTCGTTAACCACGTAGTAGTAGTAGTCTTAGATGTGTTCCATGTAGTAGTGGTATTCTTACCAGTAACAATCTTAGTTTCCCACGTAGTAATAGTGGTATGAGTTGTATTATAAGTTGTAGTAGTATCCTTCGTAGTGTTCCACGAAGTTTGAGTAACACGGGAAGTATTCCACGTAGTTAACCACGTAGTAGTGGTATTAAAAGTAGTAGTAGTATTCTTACTGGTTAACCATGTAGTAGTGGTTTCCTTCGAAGTTTGAGTACTTTTACTTGTACCTTTACTTGTAGACCATTTATATTCGTCTAAGAATCCAAACCCGGGCATATTTTAGCACCTCAATTAGCTAAAATCTCCCATATAATTAACAGCTACGATGCTCGTGCTAACTATATAGTAAGATAGGATAGAAGTTGTACCTGCCCCTGTCTCAAAGACTATTGAATCTCCTCTGGGTGTTTTCATTTCAGAAGCAAGAGCAACCGAACGACCCCCGGTTCCATCCTGTGTTAGGACTATTATACCCGTTTGTCCTTCATGTCCGCTTAAATTACTAACTGTAAATGTTATATTTCTATTCAAAGCAATAGAAAAGTTTGTTGCCTCTGCCACATCAAGGTTTGTAGTTGCTGCCGCTGTGACTGCTGTTTGCTTTGCTACAAAACCACCGCTATCTACTAACAAGCCTTGATTAGTACCATCACTGCCTATAGTAATTCCAGCAAATGATTTAATGTTCTTCCAAAAACCTATCTTACCATCATCATCAACAGACATGTCAAATTGCGTATAAGGACTTGAATTATCGTAAATATTCCCATGGTGCATACGCCACATAGTATCTTCATCATCACCATCTGGTTTATTAGAAAATCCTGCTGAAAAGTCTCTGGAAGTACCAGTATACCAGCTTATAGCACAACCATTACCTACTGTTTGACGTCTTAACCTAATAGAACCTGTTCCAACAGGAGAAGTCCCGCCTAAATCTATAGTAGGATTAGCACCGTTCATCTCGAACGTCATAGTTCCAGAACCACCACTTTCCATAGTTAGTCCTGAAGAACCATTTTCTGCCGCATCTTTTTCGATGGTGAGAGTACCTTTAATAGTACAATCTCCAGAAGAATCTACAACAAATTCGCCCGAATTAATGTCGATACTTCCACCAACCATTGTGACAGCCGCATTACCATCTACAGCATCTTTAGCAGCATCTCCTGCCGCCGCTTGGGACTTCATAGTCGCTACTGAAACGCCATCTACTGAACCAGTTAAATCGCCTGATAATATAGAGGCTTTACTCTCGTTATCTACATTGCCTAATCCTACATCAGCCTTAGATGGTTTATTAGTTTCGCTGTATTGTGCTTTCCACACTAAAGCCATGGTGCGCTCCTTTTAGCCATTAGAGGCTATTACCTTCCTATTATCATCTGTTTCCACAATGACACTACCGGAACCCAACTTAGCGAGTCCACGTTGTACCTTTGCTAACAAATTTGCCACTGGTATAACACTGTCCCCCTGCCATGTAGTTTTTTTAATAAGCAAGTCTATAACCATAAGCTCATCTTCATTGACCGTTAGTCTCATGTGTTGCCTCCATTAGTAGTTTATGAATATTTTGAATCTTTGTTAGCGTTTCGAACGCTTGCGCAACATCAGCTCCTGAAAAGTGTGCATCCCGCAACGTCTTTATCAAGAGTTCTGTGTCACGTATATTCAGGGAAGAACCAGCTTTAGTAGCCGCTTCTTCCCTATTAAACAATAGCTGACTTCTCTTTATGTAGGCATCCACTACTCATCTACCACCATGTACAGTGTTCCACTAAAGGTACCTGTTCTACCCGCAGAATAACTTGTAGCTGCTGGTGCAGTTGCTGATGTCATTTCTACATGCTTTGATTGCCGATTACCTAAAGCAGTAGTCATTGTTGAGGCATAACTTGCGTCATCACCAAGTGCCGCAGCTAATTCATTCAATGTATTTAAGGCATCGGGTGCATCTCCAATGATGTTTGTTGTAGCTGTTGATACTGCAGCAGCCTTAGTCTCTGCCAAAGTACTACCACCAATTTTATCAGCATCTAATGTTTGGGCTGTTGCCCCAAACTTTAGTTTACCACCAGAAACGGTAACTGCTTGGTCAACCACGTTTCCAAGACCAACTCCAGTTTTGCTAATCGAGATAGCTTCCCATTCTCCAGAAGCGACTGCATCATCACCTGCCGTCGTAGCTCTATACGATTTGTTCTCATCATCTGTATCAATCCAGATATCCCCCGCTGCTAAAGCTGTAGGACATGCATCCTGTCTGAATGTCGATGTTTGCGCTTGGTTTAAAACATTAGGTAATCCTACATCGGTTGAAGTTACGTCAGTTGTAGCAATTCCTATGTCTCCCCACCCGCATGTAGATAGTGCTTTGTCTTCTACACTTGCGAGTCCAACAGTCGCCTTACTAATCGTAATCTCTTCCCATTCTCCAGAAGCGACTGCATCATCACCTGCTGTGGTAGCTCTGTATGATTTATTATTATCATTTGTATCAATCCAGATATCACCCGCTGCTAAGGCTGTAGGGCAAGCATCTTGTCGGAATGTTGATGTCTGTGCTTGGTTTAAAACATTAGGTAATCCTACATCGGTTGAAGTTACATCAGTTGTAGCAATTCCTATATCTCCCCATCCGCATGTGGATAGTGCTTTGTCTTCTACACTTGCAAGCCCAACAGTTGCCTTACTAATCGTAATTTCTTCCCATTTT
>Ga0208920_1000328_pt1 | contig 12643 bp, 19 predicted proteins | sample 19_taG_FD_184094 | JGI IMG/M metagenome (GOLD analysis project Ga0208920, IMG submission 184094) | Marine viral communities from the Subarctic Pacific Ocean - 19_ETSP_OMZ_AT15317 metaG (SPAdes) (version 2) | ecosystem: Environmental > Aquatic > Marine > Oceanic | place: Pacific Ocean | collected...
GGTCTCTAGTTCTTTGTACGATACGGATTTGCGCAACTCTTCCCATACTTTGAGAATAGCGTCGCGTATTTTCGGTTGATATTTATCAATAAAGGCAGGGTATGGATCTGACATAGCCGCACACTCAGTAAAGGGTAATGCGGCTATTATAGCACGGTGGTGTTTGCGGGGTTAGTCGCTGATACGTTTGTACATCAAGTCAACGAGGTTGTCGTGATACGCGTTTAAATCTGTAGCACCTAAATGCGAGTCTTTTACTAATCCAGAACCCATACAGACGGTCACTTGGTATGGTTGATAATCGGACTCCATACATACGCATAGGTACGCACCGCTCCGATTAGGTTTTTCATGCGTGAACCCTAACAGTTCGTATGCTTCTTTAACGTTCTTTTCCATCGGTTTCGCTCCTTATAGCATGGTGGGGTTATTCCGCGGTAGGAGGTGTTAAGTTAGATTAGATATTGCAGTACGTACCGCTTCAGCACATTCTAGCGCAGCCTTATAACTGTCAAGTTCAAGGCATACCCCTTGTCGTTGGGCTTCTAGTGTCTGCTCGTGCTGCACCAACTCGGCCAATATCAGTTCTTGCAGTTTCTGTTCTAATGTTTCCATCGGTTTCGCTCCTTATAGCGGTATAATGCCCGTAGCGTGGAATATTAAAAGCCACGCTACGACTACTAGGAAGTAATGACGTTTAGTCATTGGTAATGCACGCACACGGGGTGCCCTCTATCTGATAGAAGACCCCGCTACCGTCACAGTCGCGACAATCCATTCTACCTTTCAACAGGTCGACTTCCTCTTTAGTCAGTAGCGGGTTAACTTTAAAACCCTCGTGGAGATAACAATCGGGTGATACGTCTTGCGGTTCTTCCGAGTACCCGAAAAACATCATAGAGTACCCTTTAAACGCGGCGTATTCTTCCGCTTGCTTTCTGTTACAAACTTGTTCGTGACCTCTAAGGTCTAGGGTGTTCGCTTCTGCCATTTCTCATTCGCTCCTGTTTTATCAATAATTCGAGGCCGCCGACGGGCCAATACTTAACGCGTATTCCTCGGCGTCCTACTGTCTTAAATGCCAAGCCGTCGTCTACTAGACAGTTTAGCAGGTACTTAATTTGCTTCCAGTCAAACTGTGGTAAGTGCGGTTCGACGTGGCGTGCGTTGATACCGTGATCAGCGCAATCCTCGTCATGGTCACACGGCGGTAATGTGGCGTTGCGTACCGTAGCAGTTAGTAACGCACGGTACGCTCGATAACGCCTGTTTAGGTATGGTACTCGGGGCATTACTTACCGCCCGCACGACCTAGTAATACGGCATACTCCACGGAGTACCATGGACCCGATCCGCCTTTAAGCTGGCCGAACAGGTAGTCGTCCATACATGGTCGCAGGTATTCGACGCGGAACTCGTCACCACCACAGCACACAATGTCGTCAAGCTGTACCAGACGCGTATCGGTGTACTGCGCGGGTTTAAGGTCTAGCGGTGAAGAGTCGACCCACATGTATTCGTCGCGCACCGCTTCGACACTGTCGGCCTGAATGACGATCGTGTCGCCGTCGAGCGTTACCGCTCTGTAAAAATCGGTCATATAATCAGACCCCCATCCATGGATTGACTTTAATCTTGCGCTTTTTCGGTGCGTCAAGGCGTCGAGGCTCTCCGACTTCGCCCGACCACGTAACAGTTACCGACCCGTTAGGGTTGCGCGTCTGAACGGGTGCCGGTTCGCTGCCTTTGTACTGCATACCATAATACAAGTTGGTCAGGTCGGCTTGATGGAACGGAAGACCCGCACAGTACAACGCTTCATTAATAAATTGTTGCTCTGATTTCCATTGCGGTTTTGAGCGCAGTTTGTCGGCGCTGATAGTCATTTTAAATGTCATGATGTACTCCTAGTTTTGTTGACAGGTGAAAATATACCGTGTAATAATAGAAACAGTCAAGTAAATAACGAGATTAATTTCATGTTCGAAGGGATACCGACTAATGCTAAAGACGCGTCCGGGCTGGGATTGCTCTACTATCAATCTACGACCCCCTGTAAACGTGGTCACACATCACTACGACGCGTGAGGAACGGTGTGTGCATGGACTGTGAATCGTTACGTAAAAAAGAACGTCGTAAAAAAGAACGTAAACCTAGTGCGAAGAAATTAGCGGTGGAACTAGGCGAAAAGTCCTATCACGGTAAAAGGTGCGCGGTATGCGATACCAAGGAAAAATACACTAACAGTTCACAGTGCGTTAGGTGTTCCAACCACCGCATGACACCCGACGAGATTAAGCTTTTGATCATAACGCAACCACACAAACACGTAACATGGTACGCACGCAAAGCACGCCGTAAGGTTTCGGCAATATACGACGCGTACCAAGCTTTAAACATTCCACGACGCGGGAAACCGCAACACTATATAGGGTGAACACCATGACAGAACTGTATTACTTCCCGAAAAAGAAAAACAGTCCTAAATGGACCGGAACCATGAAAGCAGGATACTCCCGCCGCAAAAGGGTGTTATACGTAAGCCGTTACACACATAACCGCATCGAACAGGAGCGCACCGTATGACCACACCGCACACAGAACACTTACCTGACGAGCTAACCGAGTGGGCCGAGCGTTTTAATATCGGCCCCGACGCTTTGTTTAGCCTGTACAGTATCCTAACCGCTCCGCTCGGGTCGTCCGCGCTGGGCGACTTTGAGAAGAACAGCGAGACATGGGTACAGAACACGCTGCGCGTCGTGGCGTCGTCACGAGAGCATACGTATTTGTGGCGTAACAACGTCGGCGCGACTGAAACGCACGGAGGCGGTCAGCTACGTTACGGCCTGTGCAACGAGTCGAAGAAACTTAACCAACGTTTTAAATCGTCCGACCTTATCGGCGGTACTCCGATCGTCGTCACGCCTTCCATGGTTGGTAAGCGTTTGATGGTCTTCACGGCGGTCGAGGTGAAGCGTGTCGACTGGTCGCCAGGTAAGGACAAACAGCGCGAGCGTGGCCAGTTACGCTTTATTAACGCGGTACGTGCTGCGGGAGGTATCGGGTTTTTCTGCCGTAATCCTAACGTATACACATCGTTTTTAGACCATTGGCAAGTCCCGCGAGTCAGTGACAGACCGAAGATTAAGCGTGTACGCCGCGCCGAATAATGTTACACTAGCTCGTATTATTAGACTATAGAGGCATTAAACATGCGAGAAGATACACGATTGCACGACCTCAAAGCATGGGTCGAAAAGTACGGGCTAGAACACATCCACGCACTGAGCGGGTTTACGGGTAGTCGCACACTTAAACAGTACATTTCACAGGGACGCGCGCCAAGTTGGGCGACGTATCACAAAATTCGACGCGCTTTAGCGTCGGGAGCGTAAAACATGCGTTTGAAGTTAGGGAGCCGTATCAAGCACATAAAAACACGTACGGAATACACTGTTATCGGCTTGGGTAAATGCAAAGTTGGTTCAGACTGGAAAGAGTGTGCGACTTATGAGAACCGGAAGCGCGAACAGTTCACTAGAGAGCGTGACGACTTTCAAGGTTTCGTAATACTGGCGTAAAACCTACTTGTAATATTAGATTAAACCGACTAGTATTACATCACATCACAGGGCGGCACACCGTCGCCCGTTTAACCGTACGAGGCACCACTTACCACCGCTAGACAATAACCCGCGCGATGCGCTAACATCATCCACCTAATAGTTACAGGGATAAACCCTAACAGGAGCGATAGTCATGGAACTTAAACAGTTCTTACACGTCTTACGTAAAAAAGACGGGATCACCATTCAATTCTCACACCTCGGCTTCATCGTGAAGCGTCACGGGGAAATACTCGATCAAAGAGGTAACCACTCACCTGTAAAACCTATCACACGTACTGAACGTGTCCGCAAAGTCGGTAACATGTACTCTGCAATCGCTTCAGCGTGTCGCTATATGTCGGGCGACCTACGTGCGCTTGTAGGTGATTTACTTGCGTGCATGGCCTCATATAAGGAGCGTCGGTAATGAATCAAGCGCTTCAACTACTCACCGACGTGTGGGGCTCTCCCTCGGGACACTTTCGGGTGTTTCACGATTCCATTCGCGACCCTAAGCTCGCCCGTAAATTTCAAGGCGACTTTAATACCGTAGCGGCTGAACTGTCTGCGTACAACCAGCAGGGGTACGGCGTTTACTTCGTGGTGAACCATGGCGGCAACGAAGACAACACGATCACACACGCTACAGCAATTATGATCGACCTTGACGGTGATGTGGGTTTACCATCCGAGTGGCACGTCGTACCGCACATCATCACACGCAAGGGTGAGACGGGAAACTATCACGCCTACTGGTTACTAGAAACGACGACCGACCTGCACGAGTGGTCACGCACATGTAAGCGTCTTATTGCTCAGTACAACTCAGACCCACGTATCCATAACCCCTCGCGTGTGATGCGTCTACCGGATTTCTTTCACTTGAAAGACCTTAACGCGCCCGAAATGTATAACGTGATTTATCGTGGTGACCATCCTCGATACGCGCTTGACGTTGTGGCGACGGGACTGCCTGAAGTATCACACGACGCTGTGACGTCTGGACCGCGTGGCGAGACGCTTATCGAATCGGACGACGTGTTCGCTATCGATCGCGGCGTTCAGCACCTTACGAAATGTACACCAAGCATCGAGGGCGATTCGGGGAACCATCACGCATTCACAGCGGCGGCACGTTGTCGCGACTTGGGTCTGTCTGAGGGTAAAACGCTTGAACTCATGCTCGAGCACTTTAACCCGCGATGCGCGCCGCCGTGGGACGCTGACGAACTGGCCGTACCCGTGGCTAACGCGTACCGCTATGCCGCAAGCCCTCAAGGAAGCGACAACCCTCTAGGCGCGTTTCAGTCGCTAGGTATGTCCGCGAGTGCTCCTGTACCAGACGCACCACAGCCCGTGGCACCTGACGCACCGCAACCAGCCGTCGTTACAACACCTGCAGCGTCGTCACATGTGACAGGTATTAACCCGTTCGATATCACCGTTGGGTGCGGGTATACCAAGAACCATACGGAAAACAGCACTAGATTCCTTCAAGAGAACTATCCAGCGAAAACCCTCGTCGTACATAAAGAAGACTTTTACTACTTCGACAGTAAGAGCTACGTCGCGACCACAACGCAGGACATGAAAACAGGCTTAACGTTTGCCATGGCCAACGCAACACCTAGCGACTCAGACATTAACGGAGCGTTAAACCTCGTTAAAGCTTTGAGTAATCGACCAGTTACGCCTGGTGAGTACAAGGGGCGCGATAGTACTGGGCTTATTCTGTTACAGAACGGTATCCTTGATATTACGACAAACGAGCTACTACCGCATACCCGCGACTTTTTCAGTACGAATATTTTACCGTACGATTACGACCCGTCGGCGGGGTGTCCACGTTGGGACGCGTTCCTGCGCTCCACCCTTGAAGGAGACCAAGAGCGTATCGATTTCGTCGAGGAATGGCTCGGTTATATGATGGTGCGCGATTATTCATACCAAAAGATCGCTATGTTTATCGGTGTGCAGCGCTCGGGTAAAACCACCATATCCAACATCGCTAAACTACTTGTCGGTGAAACTAACTACATGGGTATAGGCCTTGAAGGTTTCGCGGCGGACGGCACTCTCGAATCAGCGTTAGACCGTACTGTGTTATGGGTGAATGACGCCGGCACGATATCAGGACCGAACCGCAGTAAAATCGTGGACCAACTTAAAACCATTTCGGGCAACGGTGACATATCGTGTGCGCGTAAATATAAATCGGCGTTCTCGGGTCGTGTACCTGGGCGTATCTCGATCACATGTAACAACGTCCTCGCGTTTAACGACGACTCGGGCGCGTTAGCCGGTCGCTTTGTGATCTGCCCGTTTAACAAATCGTTTTTCGGTCAAGAAGACCCAACACTGGAACGTGACCTCGCAAACGAGCTACCGGGGATCGCTAACCGTTGTATTACAGCCTTACGTCGTTTGCGTGCGCGTGGCCGCTTCCAAGAGCCTAGTATCGCAGCAAGTGAGCGCGAGTCTATTACGTATCGTTACAGCCCTGTCCTAGCGTTTATCAATGACGAGTGTGTCATAAGCGACGAGCAGCGTGTACATGGTGACCAGTTGTACGCACGGTATAAAATGTGGTGTATGCGTAGCGGTAGCAAAGCGATCCCGCAGCGTGCGTTCGTCGATGCTGTGCGCAGTTCTACGCGCGGAAAGACAGTTAAAAAAGTCGTGTCGATTAACGGCATAAAATTACAAGGCTTTGCGGGTTTGGGGCTTACTCCGAACGACGAGCCTGACAACGTGGCACCAATTCAGGGGGCGTTAGTATGATTAGTTACGGATCAGTGTGTAGCGGTATCGAATCCGCTTCAGTAGCGTGGGAACCGTTAGGTTTTACGGCGTCTTGGTTCAGTGAGATTGAACCGTTCCCGTGTGCTGTGTTGGCGCACCATTGGCCGCACGTTGCAAATCTTGGCGACATGTCAATTTTACCGGAGGCGGTACGCTATGGGGCAATCCCTGCGCCTGACGTATTGGTCGGCGGTACGCCTTGCCAAGCGTTCAGCATTGCAGGCAAACAAGAATCACTAGCAGACGCTCGGGGCGGGCTTTCTTTAATTTACGGAGACTTATTAAATGCAATCGACGAACAACGCGGAGAAGGTAATGAAGCGGTGTGTCTGTGGGAAAACGTACCGGGTGTGCTCAGTACCAAAGACAACGCCTTCGGGTTTTTGCTCGGATTGCTCGCCGGAGAATACACACTGGCTGATTGCATTAGCGGAGCAGCACAACCACTTGAAGCACAGCTCGGTGCGAAGCGTCAAAAGTGGACGAAGTCAGGTTGTGTTATTGGACCCAAAAGAACAGTCGCGTGGCGCGTCCTCGATGCCCAATATTTCGGACTGGCCCAACGACGCAAGCGTGTGTTTGTTGTCGCAAGTGCTCGAGACGGGTTCGATCCCGCAGCGGTATTATTTGAGCGCGAAGGCGTGCGCCGGGATACTGCGCCGAGCCGAGAAACGGGGCAAGAAGTTACCGGAAGCGTTAGAGAGGGCTCTCACTGGGATGATTCAAGAAACGCACACCCGACGTTAAACCAGTCGCACAACGTGGGCGGCATCGGTGCGAGCAATCAAGAAGTGTTCAGCCAACGCGGATCGGGTATTGTTTGGCCTGCCAACTTAGCGCCGAGCCGAGAAACGGGGCAAGAAGTTACCGGAAGCGTTAGAAGCGGCGTTACGTCTTCAGGTCACGTAGGGCACCGAATGGTCGCATTCGGTGAGTATAAAACGGATGAAACGTCTAGCACGGTGAAAGCTAGAGATTACAAGGCCGCGACGGATTTAATAACCGAGACGGTATCTAAAACACTACTCGCGAAAACTAACGACGCTATGGCGGACGACCTGCAAACCTACGTTGTACACGGCACGCAAGACCCGATCGTGTCGTCACACCATGCGCACGCGTTAGGGCGTAACAATGGCGCCGAGAACTGTGTACTAGCTTTCGCTGAGAACTCAAGAGCGGAGTTGCGATTTGAAGGGGGTGACGGGTCCCTGGTGGGCGCACTATCCACCGGAGGAGGTAAGCCGGGACAAGGCACCCCGGCAGTACTAGCTTTGCACGATAAAGCAACGTACACCGACGCCACGCCGATCGAGCACGAAATGACGGAGTATTCCACAGCAATGATGTGTACCATTTCTAAAATAGACGAGCAGATCGCAACGCTTAAAACGCAGCGTGACGCACTTGAAAAACATTTAAACGATTCGTTAATGGTCGGCGTTGTGTCGCCGTTGGAGGTGTGAGTTATGGGTACAGAGATATGGCTCGGAAGGTTCTTCGTCCAGCTCGACGCAGCAACGGAGTTATTTTGGACAGAACGAAAACTGGGTGGGCGGTTATACCACCTGTTAAACGTAGGGGTCTACGATATGCCACACATCCAGAAAGGATGTGTGGCATTCAATATTACGATCCTGTACGTTTCTTTTAAATTCGGATGGATACCTAAACGCTAAAACCAAAAACGGGACGCCTCTCGCAAGGTGTCCCGTCTCTATTACTCTTCGTCTTCCGTCGGTATCGGTGGTAAATTTCCCATACCGTCTTCAGGTCGTGCGGGTAATCCCGCCTCTTCTCGTAAATGGTCTTCCGTTTCAGGGTCGTTGAGCATGATGCCCGCTGCGGCCATGTCACGAACAAACGCGCTTACCTGGTCTAACGTTTTCTGAGTCAGTTCACCCGGTCGAACGTATGGCATGTACTCCGGTGGGAATCCGTTTAATTCCCACAGCATCGGTAATAGTTGCTTATTGACTACAGACACCATCATTTCAAGCCAACCGCTGATCGCCTTTAAGAACAGGTTAGACTGGTCTTCACCTAGCGCAAGCGATCCGCCTTTGCCGTCCGTACCCAACATTAGGAACGTGGCCAACAGACCGCGAGCGATCGCCGTGTCGTGTCGTTTAATAGCTCGATCAATATCGCCACTATTCGACACGCTCGGGGTTTCGAGTTTGAGCTCTGCCGCACGCATCGTCGTATATGAGTAACCGCCTTCGTTGTCCATGTTGCGGTACGGGCTTGCATATATCACCGCGCCCGACTGACTGTTACGCTTGATATTCTTTACCAAGTCCTCGTAAAACTGACAAGCTTGTTTCGCCGTAGTATCGCCCGCGTCGGCTTGCTTCTTGATACTCGCATCGACGTACATCACAGGGAAACCCGCGCCACGTTCGGCCAGTATCGCTTCGATTGCGATCAGCTTTTGCTTGTAGTACCAAGGGCGGTAAATGTGTCTAAACGCGCTACGACCTTCAGGGCTTGATTTGTAAGGGGACGCTACGAAATGTAGAGCACGTTCACGCGGTATGAGTCGGTCCCATTGTCCGGTCATGCCGGCCGGTGTGCGTTGGTACAATCCTGTGACTCTGTGCTGGTCATCCAGTTGCCAACCGTCTAACGTTTCTTGCGTCACGAGCATCAGGTCAGCGATCCCGATAGTGCCGTCCGCTTTCTTGTACACCGGCACGTCGAAGTAAGACCAACCAAAGTCGAGACACGACAGCGCGTTGAGAATGAAGTCGTCCCACGTTAAACACTGGTAACGGTCGGACGGGTCGCCTAAATCGTTAAATAACGTATTCTCGGCCCACTCGCGGTACTTCTCTGCCTCTTCTTCGTTGAGTTCTTCGTCGGGTGCCTTATCCACGTAGAACGTTACACCACGGAAGAACGCATCGATACCGAAGCGCATAGCCCCGATCGTCTCGTCGTTTGTCATTTGTCGAATAGTTCGACGGCCTTTACGCCCGCGTAGCTCCGGCTGATACTCGTCGATTACATCGATTTTGCCATAACTACCGCTGTGCTCATATCCCGCGACCGCTACCGGTTCGAATTGATCTTGGTCTGCCATTACGGACGCCCTGAAAATTAATATTGTTCGTAGTATAACACGGTGTTAGGTTGTTGACATGTGTTACACTTGCATGTAATAGTAGAGTTAATAGGATAAGCAAGAAGGTTTTAAATTAAACAATGATCACGCATTACATTGTTGTAGCTTTACTAGTGCTTGAGGTCGCGTTTAGATTGGATTTAATACTGGACGATTTTATCGCCTTACTCATATAAAAAAAAGCCCGCACGCGGCGGGCTTGTACATTGCTAATTGACTACTACACAGGGATAGATTCGATGTGCACGATAGCTTTACCGGCAACACATGTACCGTCCAGTGTAGCAACACCTTGGAACGAACCGTCAACAAAGTTGTTAGCGCGCGTACCAGTGTCTAGGACGATAGTCTGAGTCACACCTAGATCAGCTTCATCTACAGAACCAAAGCCTGAGATAGTCAAGCTACCGCAGCCTGAGCTGAATGCTTCAGTGACTTTGACTACACAACGAGTCAGGAAGTTGTCATCAGCAAAAGCAGGGCCGATGTTAACTGACAGTACATCGTGGTTAACAGTAGCAGCACGAAGCTTACCGGAATCCAGTGAAATACCGTCCGCCGTAGCGTTACGAGTACCAATGTTATCAACGATAGTTTTCAAGTTAACGTTAAGGTCAGTGATTGCTTCGATTAACTTAGGGTTTGCGCGAATAACGCCGCCGTCAAACTCATTAGTATAGTTCGTAGCATTCTCTGAAATACCCAATAGCGTGCATAGGTCAACAACATCTTGGTTAAGTTCAGCGCCAAGTGACACAAGGTTAGCTGCGATAGTGTCATCCGAGTTCTGGAAGAATTCAGAGATCTCACGAAGCGTATCGAGTGTCGCTGGCGAGCTATCAACCAACGCGTCAATTTGAGCCTGAACTTGGCCGATTGTAGCCGAGTCGTTAGCGTCCACACCGTCGCCGTGACGAATAGGAACCATTACGCCCGCAGTGTCCGCCAGTTTCAGGAAGGTAGTCAAGTTCTCAAGGGTTAAACCTTCAGTACCTAACTCTACTTTAGAGGACACACCCTGGAGGGCGCGATTATTTAAAATACCCATTATAAGCCTCCAAACAGCTTAGTTTTTAATGTCTTCATCCGGATATCAACGGCGTTTCCAGGATTCACAACCTTAACCCGATGCTTACCGTTCGCATCGACTTCACAAGTAAAGGCGAGCGGTAGCTCCACCCCTACTTGAAAACCTTTTAATATTTGAGCCACACCACTAACCACGACCACATGAATGAGGGCTTTGCCCGTCGCATACCCTATAGCGATATCACAGTCTTCCGCAATATCGATGTCCGTGTCGAAATACCCTACGCCGACATTCATGTCAACCGTTTCAAAGGGTATGTACAGCGCGTCTACTTTATACTTTATGTCACCTATGTCAACGGTGTCGCCCACGACTTCGTTTCCATGCTCGTCGTGGTTTATTAACCGTTTACCTTCCGTATCAATGACTAACTTGTTTGCCCTGCTTGAAACGCTTACAGCACTGTATGGCGCGACGATTATCCCGTCGTCACCTTTAGCGCCCTGTACGCCCGGAGTCGAGATCGTAACAAGCTCGACTCTAGTGGTTTCAAGTACCGTAACGTCTTCGTCAATCTCGATCGTTGTAATGGTGTTAACGTATTCTTCAATCATGCGCGCCGACCACCGTTAAATGGATGCGGAATAAGAACGTAGTAATACCGCCCGACGATACGTGCTTGACAAGATACTTAACCGTGCGCCAGCGTAAATCCGCAACGGTTCCCGCCGTCGTAGCAGCGGGTAGGTTGAACTCGTATTTACCGTCTAGCGCGTCGGTGATGTTAGCCACCAAGTCGAACTCAGATTGATCGGCTTCAAAGAATATTTGAGAACCCGTCAAGTCGATCGGGTCACCGGTCTCTTTGTTCGTCCAGCGAAGCGGGTAAACCAAGTCTTCACCCTCCACCATTTCAACGTTAAAAGTCTCTAAAGCCATGTCGAGCTCCTTAAATCTTTACGATCCCCAGCATTGCACTTGGTACAGTAGCCCCGGTGTGTGTCGTGTCTGGTTCTAGCTTGATGTTAGGCGCGGCTGTGCGAATCTTAAATCTCAACTTCCAATCAGCGAGGAGCGATACACCTGGGAGGGTGTATGTGACGGGAGTTCTATCATATTGCAGCTTTATAACTAGCGATGCGTCTTCAACCTCGTGCCAAGCTCCATCACGGTAAGCTTCCACCCACATTTCTAGGTCTACGGATGTTGAATTTGGCTCAACCCCTAACGTCAGGCTAATGGTGTGCAAGCCGCCGATGCTGCCAGAAATTTCAGTGTCATTATTTGAGGTGCTAATGCCAACAACCTGCTTTCCGACTTCAAATTTAACTGAAACATTAGTATTTTGCGTGATGTCTTGAGTAACGCGACTTACCCCGACAAAGTGCTGAACAATTGGATCGAATGAGACTACGGGGTTTTTCGAGTCGGCATTGTTAACAATGATTTGGTTCCCTGCGACAACAGAGTCAACATCCCCTGAACCCGGATCGCCGGTATCGCCTTTAGGGCCGGTATCGCCGGTATCGCCTTTAGGGCCGGTATCGCCGGTATCGCCTTTACTACCGCGAATAGCTTTTACTGTAGACTTGAGTCGCCACTCACCATTTACTCTTGACGAATAACTAGCGGTCGGCTCCCCATCTTCAGTGTAAAGCAGAATGACACATAAATTTTTATCGCCGTCGTAGTTTGTTAACCAACCTGAATGGCCGGAGGTGTAACTTTCTAGTGAAGCCTGCGCGTCAGCAAGTGAGCCAGAACCCACATCGAAAATGTTCTTTGTCGGTCCTAGCGAGAAACCGCCTCCCGCGGCACTCATATCGTCTATGAGCTCGTTTACTTTCGCAGCGATTACCGCCGACTTGCGGGGCATGGAGCGATCGCCGATTTTTAATTTATCTACCATGGTAGTAGTTCCTATAGGTGGTCGTCGCTCCACATATATAAGCACATTTTAAACGTGTATCACGCCATAAGCAATAACAACCGCTACGCCTTCAGTAAATGCCCTGTAAGCGTTGAATTGTTTATGGTTACGTCGCCTTCCGTGTCTGTACCGATAAGCGGCA
>Ga0208920_1000331_pt1 | contig 12589 bp, 12 predicted proteins | sample 19_taG_FD_184094 | JGI IMG/M metagenome (GOLD analysis project Ga0208920, IMG submission 184094) | Marine viral communities from the Subarctic Pacific Ocean - 19_ETSP_OMZ_AT15317 metaG (SPAdes) (version 2) | ecosystem: Environmental > Aquatic > Marine > Oceanic | place: Pacific Ocean | collected...
AGCCACCATCCGATGCGGAAATTCGCAAACTAGCCGATGGCCAGATCATCGCACCGGTAAGTGCGTTGGCTACGTATAGAGTGGTTTCCGCCGTCGCGACCGCGCCGGCCACGGCGCCGGATAGGAAGACGTCAGTATTAAAGGTGGGTGTCGCGCCATTGTTCCACACACCAACAACCTTATTTCGGCCCGAAATACACCATCCGGTGTTCAGTGGCGCGCCGACATAGCCGCCGGCGCTGCCGGAGACTCCATCGTCGAGATTAGTGAGCCCGGAGCCGGTTACTGTCACCTGTGCCGGGCGTGGTGGACCATAGTAACCAAATGGAAGGTATTTTGGCGAGGATGCGCCGGCTTTAACAGCATCGGCCATTTCAACATATACAAATTTTGAATTATTGGGATATGTTTCATACGTATCTAGCGCTTTAGTGGTCGTGTTCCAGTTTGTATATTTGTCTCCAATTTTGCGCGCAATGTAATTTGGCGATTTTGGATCTAAGCTAAGATTGTCGAAGCGCTCTAGAACTTCAATTTTGTTGTCTGTGTCAAGAATACTTCTTAGAACAACCGAGAAGGTGCCATACTCCGTCGTAGTTGTAGTGGCTTGGCGGATCTTCTCAATTGAAACTTTGACATTCTTATGTAACCACTCTCCGTGGCCGCGGCCCTTGAGGCGGAAAAGCTTTTGCATGTTTCCAGGCTCGTAATCGCCAGCAGCGTTTAAATCTTGTGAAATAAACCAGCCGGCCACTGCTTCACGGGAAGCCTGCGACTTCATGTTGCTCGGATCATAGCTGCTGTCTGGGCCCGAAGAGCCTGATTGTGCAATCCCAAGAATTACACCAACTTTTGCTGTCCCATCAGAATGCAAGGCTCCCTCGCGGCGGAGGGCCTGCTCGAAGGTTTCACCAAGCCAATAATCTTGCTTTGTAGATGCCGGATAAAAACTAGATGCGTTTGTATTTGCCACTTGAGGATTGGTGTTGAATTTCTTGCGTATAAACGTCTCTTTTGTATCATCAAAGCCAAACTTAATTTTTTCTGCTATTTGAGAACCTGAAACATACACAGTAAACAAGCCATCTGAGTCAGTGGCAACAACGTTGCCCACTCCGCGGGAATCGAGCGCATCGCCGCCAAGCCCGGGATGAAGGTTTCCACTTAATTGTAGAATTCCGTCATTAAGATACCAAACGGCAGCTAGCGAGCCTGTTCCAAGGTTCGAACTTGAGCCCGAAGGCCACACCCACAGGCCGTAAGCACCACCATTAGTGGCTGCACTCGTTGTAATGCGATTGGCGGTCGCCCAGCCTGCTGCAGCATCTCCGCCGGCAGTTGAGCCGGCAGTGGTTTGCTGACCTAAGAGGCGAATGTAAGTTAGAGGGGCAACTTTTGAGTTCAGGAAGGCTTTTGCGGCATATGTGCCGTACATGGGCGATTGATAATTTCCATTGCGAGAAATATCGCCGCCTCCATTTCCTGCTACCGTATCTCCAAACATTGTTACAAAATCGGAGTAGGAATCGACCGCAACTGGTGTCATCGCTAGGCCGCGTCTGGAGCGCCCAATGACGACTGGGCCGATGTTTTCGACCCTCTTCGGGATAAAGGAATTATCAATTTCATTGATAAACACCCCGGGAGATACAAACTTAAAACTTTTAACTGACATTACGTGCCCCTCTTATTAAAATAATATGCTTAAATGCATGAGTAATCATGAATAAATAGTATTTTTAATTCCAAAGACACTTCAGGAAGTGGTTTATAATGTAAAAAAGTCATCTTCATCGGGGAAAGCTATGCTTTCACTCGGGTAGGTCAATTCCACAACATTCTCATCTATTCTAACAATGGGCCTATCGTCATTTTCTCCTTCACCCATCAAATAGCCCAAAACCTTGATTGTAATATCGGTTGAAAACATTCTCATATCTTCATTTAAATTTGCAACGTTATTGTTGTGCGCAAAGCCTTGTTCAATAAAGCCTTCATAGAGATGGCCGCTCCTTCTCATTACAAAAGCATTAATTTGCCCAGTTCTTGCAATAAAAGGCGTCAGAAGCTCATTCATCTGTTGCTGATATTCGGTCTTAATGGTGATTTTATAATCAATATTAACATATACAGGAATAGGGATTGATAAGGTCTGAATAACAATCTTTTTATTCACTCTTGGCGAATATTGTTGCAATTTGCCAATGGTTCTGTCTCTTGTCGCCGCCACCACAGCAAAATTTCGTGTTTTATCTTGTTTTATTTTTTTGGCAAGAACCATTCTTCCTATGCGCCCATTCATATCACGTGAGTATATGTGAGCCTGATAGCCCCCTTTCCTTGTTGGATCTTTGGTGATCGTAGTGCGCTCTATGCTAATCAAGGGCAGTTTGAGGGCGCCGGCGTCATCTCGTAAGTCTTTTTCATTCTTTATTTGAAATGAGCGCTCGGGCGTTTGCCATAAAACCGGCACATTTATAAATCCTTCATTGGTCGTGGCACTCAAATCTAAATCTTTCTTAAGCCATGAAACTATCGCATAATCAATATTTTCTATGTTTGAGGCCTGCATACCTATCTCTTTAAGGGTGCCCTCCTTGAAATCAGGATCTAATTGTGCAAAATCAAAATTATTAGGTAGCATCGAATAATCCCTTCCTTGCTCTTCTGCATCTTGCAGAAATTTCAAAACCATAGTCAACTTGGCCAAAAAGTTTTCTTGCTTCTGTTAACTTAACTATCTCGTAATAAAAATCTCCGTATAAAACAAAATCACCTTCTCGTACGTACATATCTTGATCTTCCTGTAAGCGTCTTTCGTGGAAATGAACATTAATTTCCCATGTTTTATCAATTCCGGCGCCTTCCATATATTCAGTAGAGTAGTCAGTAAATTCAACAAGCGCATAAATGCGAATAGGAGGCAAATAAGTCTTTTTTATTGCTTCGCCATATAGTTCATGAAAATTTGTTGAAGACATATCAATAGGATAGTAAAGAATTTGCTGTCCGACAATTTTTTCAATAAGCTCATCATTAACTTGCTTAACTAAGTCGCGCTCTTTCTTTCCTAAAAACAGCGGAGGGGGCGGAGCAGGAGGCCTGGACCATTCACTATCAGACATTTACTTTCTCCTATCCTACAAATATTGGTAAGGGAACTCTTTTTAAAGTTTCCTCCGTCGCTGTTACTTTTTCTTGGTCCTGCTTGGCTAATTCAACATATTCTACTTCTTTGAGTATCTCCATCAACTTATCTTTAAGTGCAGTCTGCTCTTCTTTCGCTTGAGATAGCAATTCAGAATGATTTAGCGTCACACTTTCACCGGGGATTGGAATTGTTGTAAATTTACCTCTAATTTGCCCTAGCATCTCTTTGCAAAGCGCAAGAGCATATTTTCGAATCCATTGTTTGCCAATTGCATTAATATTATCATATGGAATATTCTCAAAGGGAAGGGTGTTCATGTTATTCACACCTTCAATGCCGGTGTCAATATCTCCATCTTCATCCCACACATCGCTTTTAACTCTAAATCTAAACCAAATACGATCAAGATAGCCAGCAAAGTTATCATCGCCACGTGGAGTGGGGTATAGCCTTAAATTATTATTAAAAATTTCATAAGAATAATGAGAAACCCGAGTATACAGGGAATCCTCATACATTATGGCTTGAAGCTTATTCTGCCAAGTAGGCACAACTTCAAATGTTGAGTCATCTGCATATTGTCCGTAAGTGGTATAATTTCCCACAACACCAATGCCGCCATAATAGCCATAAAAGCGCCACATTGCCACTGGGGACCGATAATATACTTTATCAATTATTACGCGTTTATCAGTTACTTTTCCTGCATATGGCACCGTCTCGTCATTATCATTAACGCCCGAAGCCGAAGAACTGGAAATGATTGTCTGTAAATTATAGTCCTGTTGATTTTTAACAGTCGTGAAGGAAGCCGAATAAATCGGGGTCGTCCCACCGAGGCCGGCCATAGTCGAAGCTCCATCGCCAACTCTATTAGTATAATTTGCTTCAAATCTTGGAAACTTCAAGCTGGCGCTAAGGGGGCCAGACGTTGCATTTCCTTTGTGGTTAAAGGTACCTGTGGTGTTGCCTAACGCGTCCGATAATATATTCTTACCTTGGTGTAGGTTAACAATATATGAGTATTCTAGGACGGCTTCTTCATAGGCAGCATATACATTATTTGGGGTAAGCTCAATATCAACAACATCACCACCCAGTTTTTTATAAACATAGGCAACCTGATCTGATGCCCCACTAAGAAAAGCTACAGACCCCGTATATATGCCAAATGGCAGTGAGGCTGATACCTGTGTTGTCGATCCCGTCGATGTAAGGACAATCGCACTTGTTTGAGATTTTGGACTAAGATTGGTAGGCACACGCACTTCCTCCTACTGAATAAATAGTTAATTAAACCCAAAGCCCGACCATATGTTGGGCTTCATTTTAATTAATTAAGAAATTCGCTATTTTTTCTTGGTGGTGGTCTTTTTTTGTGTGCTTCTTTTCGTTGTAGTTTTCTTTGTGGTAGGCGCGGTTTCAGCAGCAACTTCTTTTGCGACTTTCTGGACAACTTCTTCTAATACAGGCTCAACAACACTTTCTTCAACAACGGGAATTATTTCAACACTTGTGGTATCGCCGCGGGCCTTCATTCTAAGCATTAATCTTCTACGAGGGTTCATAGTAGCTTCTCCTTTCAAATAAGTAGTTTCAAAATGGCAAAAACGAAAATCTCAAGAAATTGGAGGCGAAAAAATTTGGCAGATCACCATTTTTTGATATTGATTTAGTTTCGAGAAATAAAAACCCCCTTCCGAAGAAGGGGGTTTGAAACAATATGCTAAAAGTATACTTACTCTGATCAAGGAGCAGTGAATACGGCTGTAGTAACAAACCCAGTTGCCTGAGCAGTCATAATGGTCCCTGAGACCAGCCATGTGTTTCCGCTAGCTGTTCCAATAGTAGAAGCGGCTACAGCAGTAACTCTAATATGAGTCCCTACAGCAACAACACCATTACTAGTGTCATCCGCAAGAACCAAGGTGCCCTCGCCCGAAGCCGGAACAATATTTGACTCATCGCCATTAACATATCCAGCAGCCGATGTATCTAAAACCTGAAGAACGCCGATATAATCATCGTATCCTTTGGTTGCAGAACCTCCAGTCGTGTCGGTGGCATGACCGCCTGTGTTAATTGTATATGAACCAGCGGCACCGCTATTGCCAATAACAGTAACAATAAAATCATAAAATGTTCCAATCATTGAAGATGTTATGGTTGGCAAATTAATTACTTGAATCTGAGCAGCCGTACCCCCCAATACAATTAGTGTACCACTTTGGTCGTGAGTTAACGATGTCTCAGCGGTTTCATCGTCGATTGTAAGTACTTTTCTTTTATACCTTAGTTGAGAAGCTCCGAGATTCGTGTCTCTCTTCAAACTCTCTAGTAATGCTTGGGTTCTCGCCAAGCCCATTCTTTTTGATCCCATATTTAAAACCCTCCTATTTTGTGTTTAAAATTTAGGTGAGACAAAAGAAATACTTCTGTCTCGCGTATAATTAGTTAATCCAATAAAGAAGACCCCCGCCTTTTTCAAGGCGGGGGCTTTCCGTGTCACGTTTCTCCGTGCTTTTTACACAAACTATATCAAAAGTTTATGATTTAGCTCGTGGAACCAGCTTCACCAAGTAGTCCGCGAATGATGACTAAGCCATACATATCAGGACGCACCATCTTCTTGGCATAGCGAGTCATCACGCCCTTTCTGGGCACGAAGTCTTCCGGTCCGAAGATAGTGGGTGTGGTCTGTAGCGGCACATAAGGTGCATACACGTATCCGCTTTCAAGGAAAGAAGATCCGCGTCGACCAACGAGGACCACGTTGCGAAGGAAGTACGGGTCAACAATGACATCGAACTTCTTGCTCAGTGAGCCGGTCTTAATAGCACCGACGCTACCCTTCTCGTCATCAGCAGTGACGGAAGCGCGGAATCCAGTGGTAAACTCAAGGATGTTGGCAACTTCAGGTCCAACGACGATGAAGTTAGCACCACCACGTAGAGTCTTACGGTGGATCTGGGCAGAAACGTCGTTAATTGTCTCAACGAGAGTCTCGTACCACTCGGATACTGTACCGGTGAAGTCAGGGGCAGCAGAGCTAGCACCAACTTCGACACCGTTCACCTTGTCTAAGAATAGACCCGGCGAGCGAGACCAGTAATAGGTAGCAGCAGTTGCACCATTGACGAGGTCAGCAACGATCTCACGATCAATCTCAAGAGCAATTTGCTCAGAGAGGATGCTGGTAAGCTCGACTTCAGCGTCAAGGTTGTGGTAGGCGTTAAGATCTTGTCCTAACTCCGGGGTCCACTTAGCCTTCAGCTTCTTGGTCTGCGCTGTCACAGCGATGCTATCCACCTTGATGTCGATCTCGGGGATATCCGCTTGACCTTCAAGGCCCCATGGGGTATCACCACGAATTGCACCAACAGCATTGGCCGAAGAAGCAGCAACAAAGTCATCGGTCAGTGGGAAGAGCCATGTGCATGATCCAGACATGGCAACTTTCGGCGCTGGCGCGCCCAGCTGACCGAGGTTTGCGCCGGTGACGCGGACCTCGTCGCCCAAGGACCCGGTCGCCCCAACCCAAGTAAGCAAAATTTGCTGACTTGCAACGGACTTGTCGATACCAATAGACTCTGCAATTCCCGCGGGTAATGGTCGAGTCAAACGACGCACAAGACGTGCACCATTAGAGGCGATTCTTGTCGTACCAGTCTCACCAGCGAGCATGTGCCTAACGTCTGCTCCTGCCGTGGTCGAACTCGTCATTGCAGAAAGGTTCTGTATGTCAAGCTGAGAAAGAGCCGACGCGGAAATCGCAATAATCGCGACCGCGTGTGTTGCTGTTCCCGTGCCATCATCGAGAGCAAGCAGATCGGGATCATACTCGACTAACTTTCTATCGAGGTTGGTCATGCTCGGGAAGATGGCCGCGCCGGTAACATAAAGACCGGCGACAGTTGCATCGGAACCACTCGGAGATGCATATGCATAACCGCGCGCAGACTGACGAGGACCAGAAAGGTCACCGCCACGGACGTCAACAAGGTCAACACCGCCAGTAATCTCGGCACCAACTCGGTCAGTACCATAAATGGACTTACCCGCGACGTTACCTAATTTACCAGTTGTGGTGCTTCCACCCAGATCTCCGGAAAAAACGAAGTCTAGGAAGAAGATAAGTCCCGAGGGGAGACTCATCGGCTGAACACTAACGAGATCGTTAGCAATAAGTCCAGCGAAAACGCGACGAACGATGGGGAACGCGACAGCGGCAAAGCCATCAACATCTCCTGCACTCATTGCGGTGGCTTCTCGAAGAAGCTCTTTTGCTTGGTTCTCAAGTAGACGGGCCATTCCTTGTTTGGAACGGTCGCTATTGAGACCCTCTAATAATCCGGTTTTTTCCCACTTAGATAGTAGGGCGTGACCTTCCGCGCGCATATCACGATTAATGATACCTTCTGTTAATCTTTCAACAATACCAGCCATTTTAATTTCTCCTTTTTAGTTAATACCTGCTAGTTTTTTCATTCTATCCGCCACGGGATCCACAGTGGTTGTTTCACTGTGGGGTGACGCACGAAGGATGGAAGAACGACGGTTGATCGCTTCGCTCAGGGACTGTGGGCTTCGCCTAGGCTTGGCCTCCACTGTGCTTTGAAGTGTTTCAAATATTGTCTTTGCTTCCGTAACAGAACCAGCTTTAGAAATCGCTTCGGCAATTTTATGCTTTTGCCGCTCATTCAAGGAGGTATTTCTCAATACACGGTTCGTATACAATAAACGAGCATTTGAAAGATTTACGTCAGTAACGCTCTCTTTCAAAGACTCTACTACTTTTTCGTAGCTATGAATTTGCTCTTTGAGTTGGTTATTTTCGAAAACCAATTCTTCTTGAGCTTTTTTCAAATCTTCTAATTCTTCTTGGACATCAGTGCTGCGGCGGTGTGCAATTTCTTTCTCCATTGCATGCTTTGTGTCTTCCGCTCGGCGGCCGGCCCAGCCGGTCAAATCAGCACCCATATCCACTGTTAATTTTTCTGCGATGGCATCAGCTATTTTATTTAGCTTCTCTTCTTGAACGTCCTTGTCGGTATCGTCTTTATCGGCCCACGGCGGAACACCATCGCCATCACCATCTGGTTTCTTTTCGCCTTCGCCCATTACAGCAGCGTCGACTTCCTCTTCTCCATCTTCATCGGCGCCGGAGGCTTCTTCCAGGCCGGCCTTTTCCATTGCATCAGAGTCTGCTTCTTCCTCTGCGGCCGCTTCCACGCCCGGAGGAGCCTCTTCGGTGATATCCTCTTCGTCCTCGGCTTCAAGTAACGCAGCCAAGTCTTCTTCATTAATATCAAATTCTTCATTTTCCTCAAGATCTTCGGTATCATCACCAAGCTCTTCTTTAAGGGCTTTCAAAGATTCTGCCAATTCATCAAAATTGATTGTTACTTTTGACTCTTCGCCTTCCTCGTCGCATGCGCATAGTTCTTCGCCTTCGGCGGCGCCAAGCGGAACGTCTTGTGCGATGTCTCCTTGTGGGCTGGCTGCGGCATCCATGGGGGCACCCATTGGGGCGCCGAGGCCCAATTCGTCTTGTTCTAATATTTGATTTAAAGTTTGTCTGACTTCGTCAGAGTACTTTTCTACGATGGACGCCTCAGCGTTCTTTAACGCGGCTTCTTTCAAAGCTTTAGCATCAACAAATGCTTGTTCAAGCAAAGATGACATTTAACAACTCCTATAAAAATAGTTTTTCATTGTAAATAGTGTTAATAAAACATAAATACCATTTAGTACAATATAAAAAGACGCCCCTATCAAGGGGCTCCTTAAACTATAGAAACTCTATTAGAATATTCTCCAAGTGAAATCTTCAACATAACACATTGAGATAGAACCATATGGCGACTCTATCACTGCATCGACAGCACCATCAATATTACCTAGTTCGCCTGATTTGCCGATAGACATTGTAACTTTGATAAAATTGGTCACACTGACACCGCTCGACGCCTTTACATGAACAATATCTCCGTACGATGCAGTAGGCAATGTAACTGTAATTGGATTCGTTGAAGCAGTGAAGTAATTCATGCCTCCCGAAAGGACTGTCTCAAGATCGCCTCTCTTAAATATAAGGGTGCTGGCGGCCGGGCCGGCTGCAGCTGTTATGTTTTGCAACATCGCCCCATCGCCGCGATATGAAACTGCGTCTACTTCATGAGTTGCCAATCCATAAAGCGTTGCCTGAGCAGAACCTGAAATGACACCCACACCAACGCCGGCTGCGATTCCGAGGCCGACATAAAGCGGGCCCGAAGATACCCGGGCCCCCGCGGCGCCACTAACATATAGGCCGCCGGCAATTGTAGCGTCTGCAGAAGAAGAAAGTGATGTGCCTGCGATGGCGCCTGCAGATGAAATAGATGCGTAAGCACCAGGGCCGGATTCGGCGCCGAATTGACTATTTCCTACAGCAACCAAAGTGTTTGAAGAAGAAAGATCTGAGCCTTCAATTGATGTTCCCACGATACCATGAGTTGTCAAAGCGTAAAGCGTTGCCGTAGCGGAGCTAGAAATAACACCTATCGCGGTGTTTTTTCCAGAAACTGCTGCGGGGCCCACATTGATACCTGCGCACACATGCAAGCCATCGCCATTAGCAACAGTAGAGCCACTAAAATATCCCCCGTGTTCAACGTGAAGATCTCCAGAAGACGAGAGATCTCCCGTCATCGTTACGGTGCCGGTGCCGAGAGTAAAGTCCCCAGATGTAAATTTATAAGCCATAAAAAAAACCCTCCATTTTGTTTTATTTTTTACCTAAAGTAGCTAGGTCGACACAAAGACCGCCCAACACTCATAAATAGGCCTTACTATTTGAATAGAGACGTCCCTTGTCCGCTCTATGTTCATTTTATGGCAAGATGTGGGCTAATGTTGACAAAATTAATAAATTTAAACGCCACGATAAGGGCTATATAACTCTCCAATCACTATCTTTAACATAAACTAGGGCGACTGAGCCATGGGGCGACGTTATTTTAATATCGGTCTGGTCATCAATAGAGCCGGCCTCTCCCCACTGAGCGATGGCACCGGTAATTTTAATATAATTTGTCGCAGTTACCCCAGAGGAAGCTTTAACAATTACTTGGTCTCCATAAGAAGCACTTGGCATCTTAACTGTAACTGGATTAGTGGATGCTGTAAAATAATTTAGGCCGCGCGCCAAGGAGCCACCATCGAGTGCATGCGAAATCTCAAGAGCGGTCCCAAGGGAGCCGGTTATGCCCTGCAAGAGAGCGCCGCCACCGCGATATGAAGCTGCATCGATTTCAACAGATGCCACCATGTTTACAGCGCCTATATCATGAGTTATTAAGCCGTAAAGCGTGGCGGTATGCGAGCCAGAGATGACGCCAGTGGAAGTGTCGCCGCCAGAGCCGATGCCACAGCGGATGCCGTTGCGGACGTGTATACCATCTTTGCCAAGAGTGCCGCTGATGAATACGCCGCCGGCAATTGTAGCGTCTGCAGAAGAAGAAAGTGATGTGCCTGCGATGGCGCCTGCAGATGAAATAGTCGCATATCCAGCAGCACCATATGAAGTGCCGCCGGTGAACACCCCCGCGTTTGAAGCCGAAACTGTAGCCGCAGTAATGCCGGCAGTCGCAGCAACGCTTGTGGCGCTAATCGCTTGAGCAGAAATATCATAGGTTGTTAAACCATACAATGTGGCCGTGGCGGAGCTTGAAATAGTCGCACTGGTTATTGATGAACCATAGGCGGTTGCATCTAAAACGCCGCGAAGAACTACAGTGCCTGATAGTATATTATGTGCCATTTACTTAAGTTCTCCCATCTTAGAATACAAACCAATTAGATCCGTTAGAATAAAGCGACACGGATGTCATCGTCCCAGTTAATACATAGTAAGGTTGCCCATCGATGGTTTCACCATCAGTCCCTGATAACACAATTGCGCCGGGGAGCACGATGGGCGGTGATGACCCGCCCGAAGATGCTGTGCGCGCGGTAGATTCGTCTTTGAATACCAATATTGAGCCGGTCATAGATGGATCAATAAGGTTGCCAACATCATCTAAGCTTGCGGATGCAGCGTGTACACGTATCTCAACTGGGCCGGTACCCTTGACCCCGAATAAATAATAGCCAGTTGAAGAGGATGCATATTGAGGCTCACCGGTGTTAGCTCCGATACTTTGATAGCCAACGCGCATACCCATATTTATTGATTGGCTAGTATATAAGTCTACATGCAGAAGGGGGTTCGCTGACGCACCAACACCAGTCGGCCAAACAACCTTAAGACTGCCTGTTCTAATATGAACATCATCAACTGTATTACCGAATCTTGTTGAGCCACTGGAGTCTATTCGTGTGATATCCTCATAATGCATGCTGCTGGCCGAGATTGCACCCGACACATACAAGGTTCCAGTTAGGATGAGGCTGCTGAGCGGCTCGGTTCCTGTGCCCGGGAGAGGGTTTATGTATTTATACAGAAGCATGTCCGAGCCGGAAATAGAATTATTTCCAGTCAAGAACATGACGGAACCTGTTACGCCGTCAATGTTAACACCGTCAGTACAATCTACATATGCCCATCCAAAGCGCGCCATTTGTTATCCGACCCCGGAATAGGAACCCGACCAGTTAATCGAAACTGTGCTTTCTTCACCCAATACATTAGTGGTTGATCCAGATGCCATATTGACCTTATCTGGGGCGATGCTTGTAAGGCCGGCCACGACTGATGCACCTAATTCCCCTTGGCTTCCGAGAACATGAAAATGTCCTTTTGGCGGGTGGCTACCACCGCTAAGATACAGCCTGTTAATTTTCATCTCAAGTCTTCCACTAGATGAAGCGCTTGGAACTGTAAAATAGTTGTTAACATTGTTATCAAACGCATGGGGACCAAAGCCCACTTTCAAAGAAGAGGAGCCGTCGTTAATAACCTCTACCCATCTTGTAACATATGGAAAGTTGACTACACATTGGAAGTCAACTGCGTCAATTCCTCCCGACGCGTAGGGCCGGCCACTCACTTCATATGCCGGAGCATGATTTAAGCCAACTTCCATTTTCCATGATGGACTTGACCAATTCCTATTTGCCATAATAACCTCCAAAAATTATATTATTTGTAATAAATAGTGCTTAACTACTTCTTCTGACGCTTTTCTAATAGCCTCTTTTTCTTAAGTTCTTCCCTTTTTCTTTCTCTGGCTGCGCGCTGGCGTTTTTGTCTTTTAGCATCAGAAGGTTTTTTATATCGTTGGCGGTCTTTATACTTTTCTATAATTCGCTCTTTTTTGCATTTTTTAACAAATCTACGAATCATTTTTTCGTGATTTCCGCGACACTCTTTTGCCTTTACGGCCACATTAATACCCATATTGCTTCCTATATTATTTAATCGCCTGCCAAACTTTGGATGCATCTCCAACTAGG
>Ga0208920_1000333_pt1 | contig 12581 bp, 15 predicted proteins | sample 19_taG_FD_184094 | JGI IMG/M metagenome (GOLD analysis project Ga0208920, IMG submission 184094) | Marine viral communities from the Subarctic Pacific Ocean - 19_ETSP_OMZ_AT15317 metaG (SPAdes) (version 2) | ecosystem: Environmental > Aquatic > Marine > Oceanic | place: Pacific Ocean | collected...
GTTCCCCCAAAAGATCCGTTGTGTGGTCACAGAAACCATCAATGTCTTGATATTCAGCAAAAGGAACGGAAACGGCAGAAACGACATGGTTCCCTTGTTTTAAAAAGGGTTCAATTGAATCAAGCACGTATTCCTCTGTATTATATCCGCAAAAAATTATTCCATAGTTTTTCATAACGTGGGCCACAAGGGGTGTGATAAATCGTGGGGCTTCTTTCTAGGGTCTCCCGCTTTTATTTGATCCATTTTGTAGTCTTGATCGAATTTCCCTTTATGGCGGTGATTCCATATTTTCCCCCAAAATTTGTTAACTTTGTTTCTTTCGTCTAAATCCAAATATCCTAAATGGATAATTTTAGGCCCGTCTCGGGTAAATTCTATTTTGCCTATACATGGAATTAGATTGCCCTCAACATCAACCAACTCGCATGTATCGCTTTTTTCAGGATCGAGAGTGCCGTCCTCTTTTCTCGCCCAATTTACCGAGCCTCTAGAGCTTCCTTCTTTTTTGTGTATATACCATTTTTGTCCTATACTTACATAGTGATTTAGATCTTCGTAAAGGTCAATCGTGGGCATCATTACACTACAAGGAAAGTCGTGTTTGATCAACTCTTCGGCTATGTTTTTGAAGGCGATGATATCCCCAGATATTCTTTCATCCAGATCGCATTGAAGGGCCACTTCGTTCTTGCAATTTTGCAACGCTGTGTTTTTTAGTTTACCCTCCCAATATATATCTGTTTCTATTTCCACATGCTTAGAAACCACTCTAATTTTTTTAGGATCGTAGAGATTGCTTCTGGCAACCCTATTCATTACCTCTACGTGTTGACTCCTAAAGGTTGCTATAACAATTTCATCAACATAACAAAGCCAATTAGAAAAAATCTCATCTAAATAAATATTAATTTTGTCTAAATTAAACGCAGTTGTATAAAGAGAAATCATTAGAAGCTTATTGGTTTAAATACGGAAAAATCATGCTTATCTAAAAGCCCTTCTCTTTGCCCCAGTATTTCATATCTATACCAGTCATTCAAGAACTTATCGAAATTAATGCACTCCTTTAAGGTGGACGTTAGTTCTGTGCTGAGGCATTCCTTTACGGATTCTATCTCGTAAGGATAAAAGCCGAGTCTAAATATTTCTGCAAAAAACTTCCCCCTCACGTTATACCGTTCTCTTACTAACTCTATATCGTCTTCGAAACCCAATAATAAATGGTTCGTGTTGGGAAATAAATAATACTTAAAATTGTGATCAACAAAATGTAAGGGATTCTCTCTTTTTTCTCCTCTCACATTTTTTTGGAAGTCTTTCCGCCAAAAGTCAAGTTTTGAAAGTTCTATTGTTTTTGTCGCTCCCGCGATTCCTTCGTGCGGGTTATTGACAAAGGCTGTTTGTTCCTTAAGCTTAAACATAAATCTTTTGTTATACAAAAAACTCCCGTCTACCCCCTTTTGATCAAATTGACTTACAAGGCTTTTGAGGTATGCTGCAAAATCGGGAGACAATCGCTCTAGGGTGTCGAGGGTGACAAACCAATCCCCCACACGCATTGGCCCCTGATAAAGAGAATGATTTCTGCTGAAATCTAGCCTATTGCACCACTTTGTATAAATTATTTCCCCTTCTCCTTTTTGTTCCTCTAAATAATCAGCCCCCTCATCGGTGGGGTAATGGAACGTCCAAATAAGCCCATCAAAAAAATCTTTGATAGGCTCTATCAGCTCCTGAAGATCTTTTTTGTGACCCTCTGTTGTTACTCCTATTAACCAAAGCTTCATCCTATGTGATCAGAGTAAACCTTATGGGTGTTAAAAAAAGAAAAGGGCGTTTTTGAATTAGTCATATTTTTTAATAAATCTCCAGACATAAGCTCACAATGATACGTCCCGAGTTTGTCTAGGTGCTCCTGCGCCATCTTCCAAGCTATAAAAATTTCATTAGTTCTATTGATGTTTGGCTGAAAAGTAAAGGTCGGCCCGTATTTTGTGTAGTTAATCGCTTGAGTAAATATAAAATCATTTTCCACTAAATAGTCTCCCTCGGGGTCAGCAAAACCCCTTCCGTCGCCGTGATTAAATCTAACACAAAGTTGGTCAGGATTTCCATCAAGGAAGTTTATGGACTTCTTAAAAGCGCCCTCTAGTTCCAGAAGGTCACAATCAAACACGTAATCGTCCTCTAGCCACAGAGAATATTTTTGCTTCCTAATTTCTAAATCAGAATAAGCCTTGTATATGTCTTTGAAATATTCAGCCGCGTGACTCAGGGGATCTTGGCTGTGATGGGCTACATGTGTCACCGTTTCGATGACTCTAATATCTCTGGATTTACAGAACTCTTTAATTTCTTCCGCCTTGTCCTTTTCTTCTTCTCTAGACTTTAGGTGTAACAATCTATTTTTAAAAATATTTTTATCTACTTGATCAAAGAGGGAGTCGATAGTTTTTTGATAAGTATAATCTGCCGTATATCTTTCTGAATTGTTCCCGTGCCCATACTTGGGCATTGTGGTGCAAAAAATAATTAAGTTTAAAGGCAAAGACATTGTTTTAATTTTAAATAAGTGAAAAGATTCCTATGCCGCATTGTGAACCAAGAGTGCTCTTCTTTAAATAGTTCCCGCTATCAACAAAATTAGAGCGTTGAATAAAGTTTGTTTTTAAAACAGGGTTCGTTGTTATAAATTCTCTAACCCCCGCCACCTCATCATTATCTATATCGTGAAATATTAATAAGCCGTCTTCCGCTAAAAAATGATGATAGTATTCAAAGTCTTTTGTAACATATCCAAAATCGTGATTGCCGTCTATTAACATTAGGTCGTATTTGTAGCCGAGTCCCTCCACTTTTTCTTTAATGCTATCTTGGGTAGAGTCTCCCACGATTAAGACGGTATTTTGTTTAAAGGACAAATTCCCTACTAATGGTTCCGCGATATTAGGGCACTCTAAATTGTCTATTATAATATTTTCTTTAATATTTAAACTATTCCATATCATGGAATTAGTTAGATTGCTGGCGGTTCCTATTTCAAGATATTTTACTTCTTTGTTTTTAAAGTGGTCTTCTAGGAAACATAACGTCGCTGCAAATTCTTTTGGGGATTGCATTAAATAGTTTCTTTTTCCCTCATATAATTTTAACCCCCCATATGACACAGGAGCATTCGCTCTTATAACATCTAAATGATGTCGGAACCTCTCGTTCCGTTGATAATCTTCAATCACCATCATGTTTTATATAGTTGTATTGTTTTGAATTGTTCAACATATTTGATCCCCTTTTTATAGCTTTGAAAATTTGAATGAAATGATTTTAACAAATCCTTTTGGAAATACCACCTATCTTTTTGAGATTCACACAGCATAAGCTTGTCATATTTTTCATCAAAATATTCTGTTATATCCGTAAACGTATTAGGAGACCATGTGTCTAAGGTGCTTGGTGTCCTATACTCTAATATAGAGATGCCCTTTATTCTGGTCAAGGGAAATGCCAATTCGTTGACTGCTTTGTGTTCAAAATGAGAATCTTCTTTTGTTGGCACAAATAAACAGTCGTATTCTTCTTTGTTTGTAAATAAGGTTTCTATATGGTTCACCCAAGCATCATGCCCTAGGTCTTTAATGAGTTTAGGTTTTGTAAAATGTAGGGTGGTGTTTGGTTGGTTCTGCCACGCCCCCACTATTTCTTTTAATCTGCTTTTTCCTGTGGTGTCGTCAAAATCACCGCCTGAAGACAGGCAGGCTATATCAAAGTGGGTCTCCTTGTGTTTTAATATTGAGCCCATCATTCCAAATTCAACATCATCTGGGTGAGGAGAAAGACATAAGGCTTTTTTAAACTTTAAAAATTTCATAATATAACTTCCTCAAAATAACGAACAACTGTGATTTCTTTGGGTTCTGGGGGATCTGGCTCTTTCCCCATATATAAATCCAAATATATTTCTGCACAATTTACGCCAGCCAGCGTTGACATATAGGTTCCGCCTCCCAGTCGAGGGTTGCATTCAATTAAAACGGGATCAAAGTCATCGTTCAATTTAAACTGAATACAAGACGGCCCCTTAAGGCCCAATAATTTAACCACTCTTTTAGTCGCCGAACTAATTGAATGGTTTTTCTTTATAATTTTTCCCTTTACGGAAATCCCTGATTTAATAGCCGTTCTTTCTCTTATAACATGAGAAATTATATTGCCAAACATATCGCAAAAAACATCCACGGTGTATTCTTTGCCTTTAATATACTCTTGAACTATCTCCCCCCTTGAATTTGTAATTTCTATTCCTCTGCTACCGCTCCCTTTGATTGGTTTTTTTATAAAAGGAGTCTGTATGGTCAGAGGGAGTAATAGCCCCCCTTCGTTTTGAAAAAAATTAAAAAAATCAAGTTTGTTTTGGCAAATAGATATAGTGTGAGGATCAGAAATGAAAATTTCACACCCGAGCTGCTTAAAGGCATCTTTTTCGTGTGACAGTTTCAACAAGTCGTGCTCCCCACTAGGGATAATTAAATCAATCTTATAGAGAGAGACGATATCTCTAATTGCAGAAAGAAATAAATCGGATTCGGCGCGAGGGCAAACAAGTGAGTGGTCGGCAAGAACGCTTCCTGCGGCTAATGAATCGCAATCAACAGCGTATATTCTGCAATTATAAGAAGACTTTTTAATAGATTTAATTAAACCTACTGCCGCCGCCCCGCCTGATTCAGTTATTAGAATATTTAGATGTAGAGACATAAAACCTCTGGGCCTCAGAATAAGACCCAGAGGCTACTATGACCTCAAGGAGATAAATCCTTGACCAGTCTTATTGTAAGACTAGTTAACGTTGTTGTCAACTAATCTTCAATAATCTCTTCGCTAATTCTCCCTAAAATATAAGCTAGGGTTTCCTCAGTTTCAAAATCAAGATCAGGGCTTAGTATTTCCTCGTTTATTGCGGTGGATGGGTCAGTCATAGTATGACTGTCTACACCCAATGCGCTATAGTGGGAACTACCCCTCGCACGAAGAGCAACTTAATATAGATCTAGCTAATTCTTGACTAGGATTAGCGCTCCTCTGATAATAAAAACTCTTTACTCCCTGCTCCCACCCGAAAATAAGAAGCTCACTAACTTGCTTCGCAGGGCATTTCGGAGAAATCATCACATTCAGGCTCTGCCCTTGATCTATATACCTCTGTCTGTGGGCGGCTTGCACCACAATTTCTTTTTGGGAAATTTCCCCGAATGTTTTAAAGATCGCTTTCTCTTCATCTGTTAAGCAGTCTAAGTGTTGAACGGAGCCTCCTTTGAGTAAGATTGACTTCCAGATGCTCTGGAGATTTTTACCCTTCTCTTCTAGAAGCTCCTCAAGAAACGGATTTTTATATGTAAATTTTCCCTTGGCTAGGTCTTTGGTGAAGTAATTACTATTTAACGGCTCAATTGAAGGGGAAACCTGCCCTAAAATAAACGAGCTGGAGGTGGTGGGAGCAATCGCCATAGTGGTCATATTTCTGCGGCCATGACCCCTAAGATATTCTGGCTCACCAAATTCTTCTGCAAGTTTACCTGTGGCTCTGTCGCACCTTTCCTTAATTATATTGTGAATTTCGGCATTTAGGAATTGAGCCCGAAGTCCCTCAAAGGGAATCATTTTGGATTGAAGTAATGAGTGCCATCCAAGAACGCCCAAACCGAGCGCTCTCTGTCTTTTTGCAAAATTATGACAAGGCTTCATAAAAGGAATATCTTTCGTCTTATAAATATATTCTTCCATCACTGCGTCTAAAAACCAGATCAACGTTTCAACCGCGTCTGTCTCTTTAATTTCGTCCCACCTCAAAAGATTTAAAGAAGACAAACAGCAGACGAAAGATTCATCTTCAGAGGAGTGAAGGGCGATCTCGCTGCAAAGATTGGACGCATGTATCTTTAGTTTTTTTTCTTTATAAGCCTCGGGGGCACCATTGTTTGCTGTGTCTGTAAAAAAGATATATGGATAACCCGTCTCAAACCTCTTCTTTATAACGGAGGCCCAAACCTTTCTCTTATCCTTATCCCCTTCTGTCATTGCCTTCATCCATTTATCCTCAATACAAACAGCAAACGACATTTCCTGTATTGGGTTGCCCTCGCTTCTTATCATGAGGAATTCTTCAATATCAGGGTGATCAATCGGCAAATAAGCGGCGAAAGAACCTCTCCTAACATGGCCCTGCGAAACAATAGCCGCCACCTTGTCAAATAGCTCCATAAAATAAACCGCTCCAGCCGAAACTCCTCCCGCGCTGATTGGCACTCCTCTTCCCCTTAGCGATCCAAAATAACCAGAGGTGCCTGCACCATGTTTGGTTTGCATTCCTACTTCTGCTTGTTTTTCTAAAATAGAATGCATTTTGTCATCAATGTAAATCCCATTACAGGAAACAGGAAGACCTCTGCTCCGTCCAAAATTAGACCACACAGGACTAGCAAGGGAATAAAAACCCCTCTTCATGTAATCTTCAAACTTGTCGGCAAAGCCGCTCTGTCTTAAATATTTTTCCGCAGCTTCTGCGATCCTTCTAATTCTTTTTTTGGCGCTCTCTCCTTTTCTCAGGTAGCCCCTCTCAAGGAATTGCTTCGATTCCTCGTTCAACCAATAATAATCTCTCATGAAAACATTTCTTCTGCATCAAAGGTTTGCGAATTTTTCGCATATTCTACTGGGCGCGTATGAAAGAAATCTGTTGCGTTGTTCCCCAGTAGTTCCTCTTCAAACCACACTGTATTCACTAGAAGGGATTTGTCAATATCAAAAACCTTGCGAAAGTTAATTTGTTCCAATGATTCATTTATTCGATTTTTTATGAATTCTTTCAAGACGGGGGCGTTGAGCCCCTTCGCTTCGTATCCATTAACCATCCAATCAACAATTTTAGATTCAGCGTCAAAGGCAGCCCTAGACTCGCTCAGAATTCTCTCCTCAAGCTCCTCGTCAAATAATTCGGGGTGCTCTTCTCTAATGGTGTTGATAATCTTTATTCCTGCTAAAGCGTGAATATTCTCTTCGTTTCTAGTATACTTCACTTGCTGCCCCGTATCTTTCAGGACATTTCTATAGCGATTAAACCAATTAATTACGTAAAATTGGCTAAACAGAGAAACATTTTCGACAAACAGGGTAAACAAGATAAGGGCATAAACATACTGCTTTTTTGAGTCTTTATAGAACTTATGAGTGTATTTTCTTAAGTAGCCCACCCTCCCCTCAATAAAATCAAGCTTTAAGTTCTTTTCAAAAATATCCTCTAACCCCAACACCTTTAATAGTCTCTCATAGGCGTTATTGTGAATAACTTCCACATTTGCCATTACGTAGCCCAAGTCAGTCAAGCTGGGGTGAGGCAAATTATCTCCCAGCTTTGCCCAGAACTTTTTTACCGCGACCTCGATTTGACCAATGGCGGAAAGAGTCCTAATTATCATTTCTCTTTCGGTGTCTGTAAGGCTTACGTTAAAATCCTGAACATCGCTTGTAAAGCTAAATTCCTTATCCGTCCAAAATCCGTTATGCATGGCCTCTATAAACTCCTGTGTCCACGGGTAATGGTCTGGCTTTCTCGCTATCTGTTCTTCAAAAATCATCTTGTAATTTTACACATGTTAGGGACTCTCCAGAACTCGGTCAAGACCTTTTCTGAAAAAAGAGCCGAAGGCTCATTCTTTTTATATGAACGTATCGTTAACGTAAGGAATATTAAAAGAATTCGTATCCCATACGAGCGTATCCATTACGTTCGTAAGGATTCGATAAAATCATTATCGGAGCTTTTCTGGCCTTGTCAAGAAAAAAAAACTTCTTGAAAAAAGTAGATTTTTTCTTATATTAAATTAAAGCCAATTTGACGACCACAACTACAGACAACGACCTAATCCAAAGGGTCAAAGAAACTAATGACGAAATAGCTCTCACTGAGCTTATTTCGAGGCATTCGGGGGTTTATGTTGACATGCTTAAAAAATTTGGATTCAAGTGTTTAACCCAAAACCAGATACAAGACATTATGGAAGACAAGGATCTGGTTATATACAGAGCGGCCCTAGAATACGATCCAACCAAAGCAAAGTTTTCTACGCACTTAGCAAACAAAGCTAAATATATGTGTCTAACTCAAAAAACCAAAAACAAGAATAATAAAATTTCTGCCAGCTTTGAAGAAGTTCAATTTTATCAAAAAGAAAAATCCCCTTCCCCTGATGAGTCCTGTAAAACCAACGATTCGTTTGCTAGAATCTTAAATTTAATCGATAGGCACAAAGACAAAAGGTTAAAAACCATTTTCCATGAAAGATATTTTTGTGGGGAAAGAGGGAAGCTAAAACCTTGGAAAGAAGTAGCTAAAAAAATAAATCTTTCAGCACAAGGATGTATCAACATCCATGATAAAGCCATAAAAGAACTGAGCCGTAAAATTAACAATGAAAAAATTAAATTTTGATGCCCCCATAAACAGTCTAAGTTTGGGGAACGTCTCGATTAATTTCCTCAGAGAACTCAAGAAAAAAGATCTAAGCATAAGCATCTTTCCAATTGGAGACAACGCAGACTTTGCCGCCTACGACAAAATAGGAGAAGATTTTAAAAAATGGTTCAGCAACTCAGCAATGAGCCGACTGAAAGACTTGAGCCCTACTGACCAGTCTCTAAAAGTATGGCATATAAACGGATCAGAAAAAACGCTACCCAACCAACATCTTTACACCTTTTATGAAACAGACTCACCCACAAGAGAGGAAGTAAATATTGTTGGGTTACAAAAACACGTTTTCTTTTCTTGTTCTGAGGCGGCGGCAGCCTTTAAAGAAAAGGGGTGTAATAACGTCTCCTTTATTCCCCTTGGATTTGACCCAGACTTCCATGAAACTGAAAAAAAATATCTTCCAGAAGACATTATCCATTTTGGGTTGATGGGAAAATTCGAAAGAAGAAAAAACACTCAAGCCATCATCCAATTATGGGCCAATAAGTTTGGGAATAACCCTAAATACCAGCTAAGCTGCTTAGTGTCCAATCCATTCTTTAACGAAGAGCAAATGGGACAAGCCATAAACAGTTGTCTTCAGGGGCAAAGCATTAGCAATATTAGTTTTCTTCCCTTTCTTCAAACCAATTCAGAAGTTAATGATTTTATGAATTCCATTGATATTGACTTATCTGGCTTATCCAATGGAGAGGGATGGAATCTCCCTTCCTTTAATAGCACGGCTCTCGGCAAGTGGTCTATCGTTAGCAACTGTTCCTCCCATAAAGATTGGGCTACACCCGAAAATGCTATTTTAGTAGAGCCCATCGGTAAACAACCCTGTTATGACAATCACTTCTTCCAAGAAGGCTCCCCCTTTAATCAAGGACAATATTATAAGCTGAACGCAGATGACATAATTAAAGGAATGGACGAAGCGGTAGAAAAAGCGGGACAAAAAAACACAGAAGGGACAAAACTGAGAGACAAATTTACCTACACTAAAACCGTAGATGCCATTTTAAAACACATGTATAGTAATTCTTGATTTGGCACACGATATGATATATAATTAATATAATGCACTACAAACATAACACACACTTACTGGACGATTTCTTTGATTCCTTTTCTACCTCAAAACATATCGAGGTAAAAGATTGTGGAGACGTTTACTTATCAGAGATAGAACTAGCTGGCTTCGCCAAAGAGGATATTAAAATTTCTGCCACGAACGAACACTTGTCCATTAAAGCAAGTAACAATAAGCGCCAAAGAGACCTAACATTAAATTTATATGGAGCAGTGTCTCTCGAAAACATTACATGTGAAACCGAAAACGGATTACTTACCATCACAATGCCCAAAAAATGTGTAAGTGAACAAAGAAAAATCGAAGTAACATAAAATCAAATGACACATGAGGGATGGAAAAAATTTTGGCCGAGACCATCCGCTTTATCAACGCCCAACATCTTATCTAATACCACCCCCCAAAAAAATTATGAACAATCCTGAAGATACTCAAGAAGAACAGACTCAAGAGAAGAAGGTCTCCTTTGCTGCCCAAATTCCAGATCTTCCCTTGGAAGATTTTGAAATTGATATCGAAGCAGATGAGGACGCAGTTGAAGACGAGTCGGGAGGCGCATTATGTTATGCTTTTATCGGCGCAGGGCAAGGAGGGGGCAGAATGGCGAAAGCCTTCTATGACCTTGGGTATAAAAAAACCCTAGTTATCAATACAGCTAAAAATGATTTAAGTTTATTAGATCTCCCCGATGAGCATAAGTTTTACATTGACCACTATGGGAACCAAGGAGCGGGCAAAGATCAAGCCAAGGCCACTATCGCATTTGAAGCGCGAGAACAAGAGGTCTTTGACAAACTAAAAAGCATTGTCGGAGAAAACGTTGATCGCATTGTTGTTTGTGCTGGGGTGGCAGGCGGCTCTGGGGGAGGCTCTGTCATCCCATTAATTAAACTTTGTAAAAAATACTTTGCCTATGTAGGGCGCGAAGACGCCTCAGAAAGAATTGGGGTTATTGCCTCTTTACCGACGACTGGTGAATCCGCATCTCCTATTGTAGCTCAAAACGCCTACAATCGCATGAAAGAACTTTGTGCGATGGCTGATGATAAAAAGTTTTCACCTCTCATTATTGTCGATAATCAAAAAATCAAAAAGCTTTACCCTAAGCTTACCGTAAAAGCCTTTTGGCCCACAATCAACAATACGCTGGCAGGCTTATTCCACACCTTTAATATCTTAGCAACCCAAAACTCTGACTACACCTCCTTTGATCCTCAAGATTATGATGGAGTAATGAAGTCGGCGGGCTGTATGATTATGGGCGCGACAGCAGTTAAAGATTTTAAATCCGAAACAGGCATTTCAACAGCCCTTAAATCAAACCTAGAAAAAACTCTCCTTGCAGAAGGTTTTGATCTCAAAACCGCAACTGCGGCTGCGGGGGTAGTTGTAGGGGGAACCGAAATATTTGAAAACACTGAGGGCCTAATGGACAACCTTGAACATGCTTTCTCTACATTAGCCGCCATTACTGGAAACGCGATGGTGCATCGGGGAATTTACGAAGACCCGTCCCGCGATAAGTTAGTTGTTTATACTCTTATTGGAGGGTTAGATGCGCCACAAAAAAGGCTTGAAGCTCTCACTAAATTTATAAAATTAAATTCTGATAAAGACCAATAGTGCCGATTTACACCTATAAACATCCCCATCAAGAAGAATATAAGGAAGTCGTTCAGGGAATGAACGAACCCCACACTTTTTCTGAAGAAGGAGTCGAGTGGCAAAGAGTTTTCTTGCCCCCTAATACCGCCGTATCAAACGACGCCGACCCTTTCTGCAACACCTCCTTTATAGAAAAAACAGCCAACATGAAAGGAACCGTTGGGGATATGATGGACTATTCCGCAGAGCTAAGCGCAAAAAGAGCAGAGAAAGCGGGAGGAGAAGACCCAGTAAAAAGAAAGCACTTTAAAGAATACGAAAAACTCGTAGGAAAAAAGCACGTTGAAGACAGGCCTAAATCACTTGAAAGTCAAAATATAAAAATAGATTTCGACTAGCCTAGTCCCCCCGAAATAGCAATCCCTGCCCAAGAGCCGCCCACATTAACATAAAGAGTGTGGCCAGATATTGCCAAAGCTCCCGTAGCAGGAGCGGTAGCCGTTCCCGCTCCCTGCACTGTTCCAGTATATGCAGGCAACTGGAACCCTGTTTGGAATCTCATGCAATCAACAATCGTTTTTTGTCCTGTTATAGCCTCATCGCCACAACGGTTTACGAAATTCCCACTTGTATAACCAGTTAAGTAGTGGGTGTTGACCATTTCATAACCAGTTAGAATTCCGCTCCCCAAAATCTCTACGTCGCCCGAAAAAATACCAGAATATTCAGAAGAAATGGAGTTTCCGAAATAAGTGTTTCCTATCTCAAAAAAATGTCCTGACTCAAAATTTACTGTAAAGGAGTGGTTTGCGGGCGCCATTTGAGTTGAAGTAGTGAAATCCTTCATTACAAGGGAACCAGTTATTGAGGAACCGAAAATTATATTCCTCCCATGTAGAGCGGTGTTGCGTTGTGAGGTGCCGTCAGCAACCCCATTAAAATTAGCACCATAAACATTAAGAGCGGCGTTGTTCACACCACTTATCGTAGATTCATCAGCTAAAAATGCGCTATTTCCCGTCCCCCTTATTTGAGTGTTTGATCCATTAAAGAGCATACAATTCTTCGCTGTAAGAAAAAAATTGGTTCCAGTATTGGCTAGCCCAAAAACGCTTTTCCCGTTGGTTAGCAAAGACCCCGTAAACGCATAATCCCCAGTCAGCCCCTTAGATAAATTTATTTGTATACCCGTGCCCGCTTGGGTAATATTTAAATCTCCAGAATCACTAAAAAAAGTGGGCATTTGGATTTGTTCTGGTTGAATTTTATTAAAAGCCATACTACAATAGATTATCTTTAATAGATTACACGAATTCAATGAAATTTACTATTTATAAGCCAAACTCTAAAAATACAGGCGCGGCCTTCAGT
>Ga0208920_1000335_pt1 | contig 12456 bp, 20 predicted proteins | sample 19_taG_FD_184094 | JGI IMG/M metagenome (GOLD analysis project Ga0208920, IMG submission 184094) | Marine viral communities from the Subarctic Pacific Ocean - 19_ETSP_OMZ_AT15317 metaG (SPAdes) (version 2) | ecosystem: Environmental > Aquatic > Marine > Oceanic | place: Pacific Ocean | collected...
GTACCCAACGCGCAAAACCAAAACAGTACCTAAAAAGTTTTATCGTCTAGTGTTGCGCTCGCCGCGACGTTACGCCCGATACTACAATCCGATATTCTTAATACGCCTTAATGCGTCCGAACGTCCCAGGGCGAGAACGCCGCCTTGTCGTGGTCGAGTTTAAGGGCCGCGACCTGGTGTAATTCGAGCCTCGCGTCGTCGTATGCGATCAGTGTTTTAGGGTCGCTGTGACCCGATAGGCCCATTGCCTCGGCAATGTTGCCGTTAGTCAATTGCAATAGTCGCGATATCGCCGTATGGCGTATGCCGTGCGGCCTGGTTTCGACGCCGACCCTTCGACCGAGGGTTCGTACAATGTGATACAGGCCCGCGCCAGGCAAGGGCGTTCGATCGGGTAACCGAGGGCCGAACGATTCAAACAGGGGGCCGGGGTGTCCTCCCCGTTCGGTAATCAGGACGTCGAGGTCGTCGGCCGCGGTATCGCATAGGCCCAGGACAATACGGTCGACCTTACCTTTACGCTTAATCGCGATCGTACTCTTTGCCAGGTCGACGTTGCCCAGGTCCAAACTTATAATTTCGCCGCGCCGCAACGCATGGTAATATAGCAAGGACATAAGCGCAGAGTCGCGGCGGCCCTTGCGATCGCCTCGGGTTCGGCATATCTCAAACATTGCCTTAACGGCCTTGATCCCAGGCCCTCGGGTATCTTTGACGACGGCGGCGGCCGGTAGCTTAACCGACAGGGTCCAGGTAACCAAATCGTACCGGTGCGCGAGGCCGAGTAAGGACAACGTCGAGGCGATCCGGCGGCGTATCGAGTTAATGGGTACGCCGTCGGCTAACATGGTCGAGGCGTACCGGTCGAGGGCCATTTGTGCCAGGCCGCGTTCCTGGTTTATCAGTCCTGCAACGACGCCCTGGATAGTCGCCAGGTCGACGACGGTATCCTCGTCGGGGTGTAATAGGTGCTTGGTTAGCGAAACCAGGTCGGCCCGGTAGGCCGCCGACGTCGCCGCCGGGCGGGCCAGGTGCGACGCGACCAGGTCGGCCGCCGTTATGCTTTTCGTTTTCTCGGTTTTCTTCATTCTGCGAGGTCCTTAATTATTCGTATCGTCCGTATCGGAACGACGACCCGTTCGCCGTTTTCAAACTCGACCAGGACGTTACGCGGGCCGCCGTTGCCTCGCCAGGTAATCAGGACGCGACAAGGGCGGCCGTACAGGTCGACCCGGCCAGGCGGGCGACCAACGTATCGCCGGTCGTGCTTCGTTCGCTTGCGGGCGATCGTCGGGCCGCCGCCGAATAGCGGTCCTGGGGCTTTCGTTCGTTTGGTCATACGGCGACCTGGTCGACGTCGTCGGGCATTTCTTCCCAGGTGCGCCCGTCGAGGCGTCGACCGGCCTCGGTCTTGGGCAGGATCGCGAACCGTTCGCCGTGTACCTCGACGATACGGCGGCCGATCGCGACGCCGTCGTCCTTAACCTGGTCGAGGGGTTGTTTATTTCCCCATTGCTTAAACATAAACGCCGGACGTCGACGGGCCAGGTTTACCGGCGATCGCCTGGGGGGGATGTAGTCGGCCGGGTCGACCGCGAGGACCTGGTCGCGTATGGACCTCGCCCAGGGCGTCGCCATTGCCCGCGCGCCGGGTCCGCTTTCGCCGCCGACGATAACGAGGTCGATCGCGGCCAGGTCGTCGCCAAAGTCCAGGGGTCCGATCAGGGGTTCGCATGATAGGAACCGGACGGGCGCGTCGATCGCCAGGAGGTCGTCGAGGCGGTACCGCGTCGTTTCGTTTTCGATCGTCGTACCGATCCAGGCGTTAGACAAGGGCCAGGCGATCGCCTCGCGTTCGCTTTGGAGTTTGGGCGACGACGTTCGGCCCTCGTTATATCGGCCGTATTGCGTTAAGCATACGGCGACCGATCGCGACATTTTCCCGCCCTTAGTCCAGGCCGCCCGCGACCCGTCGACGTCGCGCCTGGGGTTGTTTAGCCAACGGTAAAACCTCGCGATCGCCGCGGGCCGTTTCGTAAGGACCTGGAAAGTTTGCTTGTCGGCCAGGGCCATAACGCCGAATATCGCGGCCTTGTATTTGTTGGGTACCGAGTCGAGGAACAAGTCGGACATTGAACAGGGGAAACAACGCCCGGCCTTGCGCCATCGCAACGGGTCGCCCAGGCGATTTCGCATAAGTACCGCCTCGCCGTTCCATTCGCCCGCGTCGTTTAATACCTTCCGATAGGCCGCCGTCGTCTTGGCGTCGGCGTCGCCGCCCGCCAGGCGGCGGGCCATTGATAACGCATAACAACGGTTACAACCGGCCGACGCCTTGCGACATCCTACAACCGGATTCCATGTCCTATGCGTCCATAGGATTTTCGATTTACTCATTTCGGGCCGTCCTTTCGAGTGCGTCCTGGCCGACAATTTCGGCGATCGCCTCGCGGGTTGTTAGGCCCAGGGCGGCGATTCGGTTCGCCAGTTTCTTAAGGGCCTTAATTTCGACCTGGCGTACTTGCTCGACCGTAATACCGATCGCCAGGCCGACCTCGCGTAGGGTATACGTTAAACCGCCGTAATCGTCGCCCAGGCCGAAACGCATTTTAAGGAGTACAATTTCGCGGGCCTTAAGGGGCGGGTAATTCGCAACCGGCGGCCCGGCCAATAAACGGCCGACCGTCCTTTTTGCGAACGCCACGTTGTCGGCCTGGGCGGCCTGGGCGGCGGGCGAGGGTAACGTATACCTCGCGACCGGCGAGTTGAGTCGCTGTAGTTTTTCCGGCGCGATATTTTCGACGCTATATAGTGTATGGTTTATTTCTTTGCCTATCATTGTCGGCGGTGCTATGTCGTCGGCAGTAAGGCCCAGGGCGTCGGCCAGGGCGTCGATGCGGTCGGCGACGTCGGCCGACGTAAGGTCGAACCGTTCCAGGCGGCCGATCGTATGGACCGAAACGCCAGTAATCGCGGCGAGTAACTTTTGCGAGTAGTTCCGGCGTTCCCGCGCGGCGACCATTTTCGCGTTGCGGAGTCGGATACTAACGAGGACCGGAACGTCGGCGGCCTCGGGCGGCGGGTCGTTTGTCTTACTCATTATTTGCCTTTCCAAGATAGTGCCTGCGGCCTCGACGTCGTCGCTTGGCCCGTTTCTTTCGGGCCTTCCTCGCCGCCCTTATTTGGGCGTCGCGTTCCCAGGGTTTGCGGTCGCCGTTTTCTATCGCTCGACCCTTTCGTTTTGTAGTTTCCGCGTTACAAAAAACCCGGCCAGGGCGGGCGTCCGGGCCATTGCCAGGCGGGCCAGGTAGGGCGCGTAATTGTTGTTAATCAAAAACTCGCCGTCGCCTGGTAACGTCGTCGCCTTTTCCCATCGGATACGCTCAAAGATCGAGCGCGCGCCGTACTTGGTTTGGCCCGCGTTTTTGACCTCCAGGGCGAACCGGATAAACAAGCCCAGGACCTCGGGGTTTAACGCGATCCAGGCGTCGAATTTCTCGCGCGTAGTCGGCGGCCGGTCGACCGGGTCGGGTTGGACGTCGAACAGGACGCCCGCGGCGAGTTTGTCGGGGTGCTTGGGGTGCTGGACGGTCGTAAGTTCGTACAATAGTTCGCGGGTTATCATTGGTTAAAATTCCTTTCCGTGCTTGTGCGGTCGGCCGAGGTTGTACCGCATTTTCGCCAGGAGGGCCGCGGCGAAGTCGAGTTGCATACCGGCGGCCAGGTCGAGGATACGGATAACCGCGTCGGCCAGTTCGACCGTAAGCGAATCGTATTCGGGTATATGGTCGTCGGACGGGTTGCCGTGTCGGTATCCCTCCAGGGCCTCGGATAGTTCGGAGTGAATAAGGGCGATCATTTCGCCGACGTTGCGGTCCTCGCCGTCGGTCCAGAATCCGTGCGCCTTGGCGTTGGCGTGTATTACGACCGCCAGTTCGTTAAGGACGCGGGTAACGTCGGCCTCGACGGCCTCGCCGACCATAAGGCCGGTTATCGCGTCGCCTATTTCCTCGGCGGTCGCGACGGCCTGGGCGCGGGCGAGTTCGGCGTTGGTATGGACGGCGTACAGGGCCGCGAGTAGTTGGTCGGCCAGGGGTTTATTATCCTCGGCGACCGACGCGGCGTAAGTGAACAGGGCGGCCAGGGCGTGAGGGTCGCGGTCGAACCGTAATACGAAATACCGCGCCTTGGGGTCGATCGGCGTACCGTCGCGCTTGGTTACGACGTACCGGCGATCGAGGCCGCCGACGGCGTACCCTAGGGCGTCGCCCTGGGCGGCCTGGTTATCGGTTCGGGGTCCTGTTGTCGGGGTTCCTGGTTGGGCCATTGTTTCGGGTTCCTTTTGTTACGCCTCGATTTCGAGGATTTGGTTATCGTCGAGTGATAGGTCGTACAGGTAGGCGGCCATTTTTTCGATTCGGCTCGACGTCTTAAACGCCGGATATTGTTTCATAGCCTCGCCGGTCCATTGGTTGCGGTCGTCGGCCGGTAGGTTGCGGAACGCGGCCAGGCGGGCGGCGGCCTGGGCGATCTGTTCGGCCTCGGCGGCGGCCTGGGCCTTGCGATCAGTCTCGACGGCCTGGGCGGCCGCGGCGGCCTTGGACCGGTTCGCCTGGATAACGGCGGCGGCGGCGTTGCGCTTGTGGAGGTAGGCGACGACGTTGGTAAGATGGAAACCCAAGCCGCCCAGGCCGTCGGTAAACGCGGCGGTAAGGACCTCGGCGTCGATCGCGGCCAGGGCCGCCCGGTCGCCGCCGGTCCATTCGTTTTTTATGTGCCGACGCCAGGCCGACGGCATCGTCGACCCGGTCGCCTGGCGGTACGCCTGGCCGATCGCCGTCGTTGTTGCTTTTAGGTTTTGAGTGGAACGAAAACAATCGCCGCCCTCGGGGGGTGTTTCTAAAGTGTTTACTATAAGTGTTTCGGGGGCCATATTGGCCGGGGTCTTGGCCGTTTTGGCCGAGGTGTCGGCCGATTCGGCCGGAGTGCCAATTTGGCCGGGGTCTTGTGTACCCTGGCCGTTTTGGCCTAGGTCTTGTACGCCTCCAGAATCGACCGCCTGGAACGTAACGAGTTGGGTAAGGCCGACCCGTTGTTCGGTCGTTATGTAACCGACGTCGGCCAGGTTCCCGATCGACCGTCGGACGGTTCTTTGGCCTTGTCCGGTGAGTTCGGCCAGGCGGGCGACCGACGGCCATACCGACAGTGATCGGCCGCGCAGGTGATCGGCCAGGCCGCCGAAAACCAGTTTGTCGACCGGGGTAAGGCGAGGGTCGCGGGCGACGTTGTACGGTATGGCGAAAAACTCGCCGGGCGGTATCAATTGGCGTTTCGTTAGGCCCTGGGGCTTGCGTTGTGTCATTACTTCTTACCTTTCATTCCGCGACCGATGTGCGATTCGTTTACGCGATCCGGCCGCGTAGGCTTTCGATGTTTCGAGTTTCGGGTCGCCGATCATACTGTCGCCCTTCTGGACGCGATCGCCGCGTCGACGAGGTCGATACGGTTTCCGATCCATTGCATTACAGGGACGGCCATAGAATTACCCAGGGCCTTGTAACGGGGCGCATCGGGGGCCTGTTTGCCGCTGGATAATCTAATCGCGGTATGACCGTCGGGAAAGCCCTGTAATCGTTCGCATTCCATCGGGGTAAGGCGTCGGACGATCATTTTATTACGGGCGTTACTCGCCTCGCCCGAGGCGAGTAACGTCGGGGCGTAATCGACGCCGTATTCCGCGCCGGGGGCGGTTCCCGCCAAGGCGATTATCGGGGCCTCATGGTTACAGTTCAGAGTCGCCGCGGCGTCGAACGTGATCTCCGCGGACCCCTGGCCTGTCGCCATTGATACGATCGGCACGCTGTGGTTACAGGTTATCGTCGGGTATTTGTCGAACATTACCTCGGCCCCGCCCTCGCCTCCAGGGCCTCGCGCAGGATCGCCGGGATTTCGCGTTCCCGCCTCTCGATCCGCCGCAGGATTCCGGCGCAGGCTTTCCGGCTCAAAGAGTACCGCGCCGGGGTTGGTTCCATCTCCAGTACGTCCGCTAACGACGAAAACCCGCCGCCTTGTCTGGGCGACTCCGAAATAGATAGAATTGAGAATTCGCCAGGCCGCGGATCGTCGAGGCCCAATAACCATACCCGCGCCCGGCCATCGTCCTCTGTCGAGCCAAGAAACAAGGGGTCGTTTTGCTCCCACCAATTTAGCGAGGAAACATCCGAAAGCATTATCGGGCGTTGAGAGGACGCCGCGGACGTTCTCCCAAACAATCCATCGGGGGTTGAGTTCATGGGCTAACCTCGTGTAAGTAAGAGTAATATATCCTCGGTCGTCGCCCAAGGATTTACGGGTCCCTGCGAACGAAAAAGCCTGGCAAGGCGTCCCGCCGACCAAGACGTCGATGTCGCCCAGGGCGCGGGCGCGGTCGTAGAAGTCCGGCGCGGTCATATCGCCCAGGTTCGGGACCTCGGGCCAACGCGACGCCAGGACCTCGCAGGGGAAAGGCTCAATTTCAGATACGAAACGGGCCGACCAACCGAGGCGGCCCCAGGCGACGGCCGCGGCCTCTATGCCCGAACAGACCGACCCGAATTTTTTACCTTTGGTTTTCATTATTTCAGGTCCTCGCGGTCGGTCGTCGGCGTTCGCCATTGGAACCAACCGGCGACGGCCAGGCCGCCGAAAACTAGTTTGTCGACCGGGGCAAGGCGAGGGTCGCGGGCGACGTTGTACGGTATGGCGAAAAACTCGCCGGGCGGTATCAATTGGCGTTTCGTTAGGCCCTGGGGGTTGCGTTGTGTCATTACTTCTTACCTTTCATTTTAACCTTTTTGTTAACCTCAACAATATGGTTCTCGCGGTCGGTCGTCGGCGTTCGCCATTGGAACCAACCGGCGACGGCCAGGCCCAGGAATACCAGGTCGCGGCCGACCATAGAAACGATCGGCGGGTTGGTCGACAAGTGGATCGCGATAAATAGCAAATTGGAGAAACAATAGACCAGGTGACAGGCCCGCCGTTTGTAGTTCATAAGGACGACGCCGACGACGGCGATAACCGTCGCGACCAGGCCGAGGGTTTCGAGGTAGTCGAGGGAAACCATTGCGTAGGCTTTTCGTCCTTTCGCGTTGCGGTCGTCGGTGCGACGGCCTGGACCCTCGACCCGCCGGGTTCGCGGCCTCGGCGGGTCGTCGGTTCAGGTCGGCCAGAAAGGTAATAAATGGTCGACCTAATTTCGGCCGTCGAGGGCAGCCGCGCCCTCGGGGCCGGTTTCGTCGGTTTCGTCGGTTTCGTCGGTTTCGTCGTCGGCGTCCTGGTCGCCCTGGGCGGCGGCGGCCTGGTCGTCGGCGATCCCGTCCGGTGCGCCCTCGACGACCTCGCGGAGGGCGGTTTCGATCGGCCCGGCCTCCAGGAAACAAGTTCGGCCGTTCGCGCCGGGTACGCCGTCACAAAGGGTCTTGTGGTCGTGCGGGCATTTGCTCGTAACGTCGGCCGCAAAGTTGCGGGCGTACCGACAGGGTTCGCCCTCGGCGATCAGAATTCGCCGCGGGCCTTTTTCGCTGATATTGTTATCGGCGTCGATAGTCATAATTTAGGGGTCCTATGTTCGGGGTTGTTCGATCGTTTGACGACCAGGGCCAGGGCGGCCGGTTCCAACGCGGCCGCCCGTCGGCCCGGCGTCGTTACAGGTCGGCCTCGTCGATCGCGGCGGCCTCGGCGTCCTGTGGGGCCTCGTCGGGCGTTTCGACGGGTTCGGCGTCGGCCTGGGGCGTTTCGTCGCCCTGGGCGGCGTCCTGTTCGCCCTGGAGGTCGGGTTCCGGTGGTGCTGTAGGTGCCTGGGTCATTGTCTCGCGTCCTTTCGTATTTCGGCCGTCCGATTAACGGCCTGGACCGTCGGGCGGCGACGACGTACAGGCCGCCGCCGTCCGACGGTCCAGGTCGTCTATTCCTCGCGGAGGGCGTCGGCGATCAGTTGGTTACCTTGTTCCATTGTTGCGGGTCCTTATGTTTGGGGTTGTTCGATATGCAGCGCGGCGACCGCGACGCCGGTCGCTTGGTTAATGGGTTCGTTAAAATGCTCCAGGCCCGCCAGGCGTAAAAGCCCGGCGAACGATTCGGCGGCCCGTTGGAACCGCGACACGGCCGCGGCCCGCGTGTCGCGATCGCCGACCGTCGATTCGTACAGGGCCAGGGCCTCACGCTCGACGACCGTTCGTTCGGCCTCGGGCTTGTTTTCAATATCGGCCATCTGGTCGACGATCGGTCGCGAGTCGCGGGGGCGGGTTCCCGCCTCGGCGAGTTTGTAACTGCCGTCGGGCTTGTTCCGGTTGCGGGCGTTTTTCTTTTTGGTGCTTGCGGGCATGTGGTACTTTATCGTCGATCGGGGTTGCGGGTTACAAGTTTATTTTGCAGATTTTTTCGGGGCCTCGGTTTGTCGACCGGCGGGTCGACCAGGTCGGCGATCGGTCGGCCGACGACCCAGGCGCAAAGTCGAACCGTCGCGACCGTCCGCGAATCGAGGGTCGTCGAGTACTCCCAAACTTGCCAAAGCGAGGGCGATACGCCCGCCCGTTTGGCCGCGTCGGCCTGGGTCGCCAGGCCCGCGGCGAGGCGGTATTCGCGCAGTCGGTTTGTGGGTCCCTTGCCGGGTTTGCGTTCTCGTGTTTTTGCTTTCGTTTTCATTGTCTCGGGTTCCTTATTGGTGGGTTTCTCGGATAAAGTCGGTATACGTTTTGTCGGGGGGGTTCGCGTTCGACGGGTCCAGGAGATATTCGCCGACGAGTTTTTCGGCAAGGTCGGCCGAGGCGATCGCGTCGGCGACGGCGCGGTCGGCGTCGTCGACCAGGCCCTCGGCCTGGGCGAACGCCTTAAAGAATTCGTCGCCGTCCTTTTCGATTTCGGCGGCCTTGGCGCGGTGAATCATTCTTGCGCAATTCTCGCCCGCGATCCTGGTCGCCCGTAACGCCTCGATCGCCGCGGCGGCGGCGTCGACGGCCTCGCTAACCAGGTCGGCGCGCTCGGTGACATACGGGGCGACGGCCGACCGGGCGCGACCGGCGGCGATCACGGCCCGCCCGCTGGCGTCGGCGATCCGTTTCGACAGTTCGATAATTCCGTCGATCGTATATTCGCCGCGGGGTATTACGTCCCAGGGCCTCGGCGCGTCCGGCGGTAGGTCCGGCGCGGCCCAGGGGAAACCGCCCTCGTCGACGAGGACCCGCGTAACTTTCGCCGCGGCGGTCGCGAATCCCTTACAGGCGGCCAATTCCCGCCGCGCGGTTTGCTGGCGTTCGTATACGTCGTCGTACAACTCGACCAGGGCCTCGGCGGCCTCGACCTCGGCGTCGGCGTCGGCGTCGTCGCCGAGGCCCTGGTCGATCTTGAGGGCCTTACAGGCGGCCAGGCTTGCGCCCAGGGCGGCCGAGGCGACCCTTACCGCCGCCCTGGCGGCCTTGGCGGCCAGGTCGACCGACGCCTCGACGTCGTCGGCCCAGGGGTAGACGGCCAGGGCGTCGGCCGCGGCGATCGCGAACAGTCGATCGAAGTTCGATCGGCCCTGGGCGAGGGCGGCCTTACTCTCGTCCTGGGCGATCGCGGCGTCGTTTGCAATCGCCCAGGTGATCGCCAGGACGTCGTCGGCGGCCGGGCCGTCGTCGTAGTCCGGCGGCGTTTCGTAGTCGGCCTGGGCGCGGGCGAAATTGCGATCGTTCATTCTTGAAAAATCGTTGTCCATTTTCTCGGGTCCTTTACAGTTGTAGGGTTTTGAATTTCGAGGGGTGCGTTTCGATCGCGCGGTCGATCTGTTTGGTTATCGCGGCCCTGGCGACGGCGTCCAGGATACCGAAAACATCGCCGTCGATTCGGAGGATTTGTTCGCCGCGGTGCGCCTTGGCGACGCGGTCGAAAATCAATTCGCGGACGGCCTTTTCGACCAGTACCGCCCGGCGGGTTGTTCGTTTACCTTTTGTCATTTTCTTGCGGGTCCTTTCTTGCGGGGTCAATTCTCGATTGTGATTTCCTGGGCCTCGACGATCGCGTCGGCCTTGGTCCGGCATGCGATCGCGTCGTCGCGGTACTGACTGACCAGGGCGCGGAGTCGGCGTACCGATTCCATTTTTTCGATCGGCCCGCAGTAGCGATCGCGGACGGCCGACCTGGCGAGTTTGTACGCGCCGTCGGCGGCCTTGGCGGCGGTCTTGGCGTCCTTTGCCAGGTTGCCGACGGCGATCGCCGAGTCGGCCAGGTCCTTTGCGTTGTCGATCGACGCGAGGGTCGTCGCCTGGCCCTGGGCGGCGATTGCGGCCGCCTGGATCGCCGCCCATGCGGCCGTTGCGTCGACGGCCTGGGTTATCGCCTCGGTTACCATTGCGGCCGCCTCGCGGACGTATCCGGCGGCGGCCTGTTCGGCGGTAATGCGTTTCGGTTTTTCTTTCGCCATTGTCTCGGGTCCTTTCCTGGGGGTCGGTGATTAGTACGACGCCTCGACGCCGTCGATTTCGGCGAGTTCGGCGACGGCGGCCTCGATCGTGTATACGTTGTCGGTCATTGCTTGCCCGCGTTCGCCGGTAACGAACAGGACGCGGGCGTCGACGAGTCGCGGGTCGTTTGTTATCGCGCTGGCGGCCTCGCCTAGTATCGCGATCGCCTTTTCGATTTGCTTTCGTCGTGCTTGGTTCATTGTCTTACCTTTCGCGTTTCGGTCGTCGGTTTGACGGCCGCGACGATCGGACCCGGCCGCGTCGCCGGGTCCTCGGTCGGGGTCGTCTATTCGGCGGCGGCCATTGACGCGGCCAGGATACGGACGACGTCGGCGTTATCGAGGCCGAGGGCCTTATTTCGTTTCTTGGCGATCGCCTGGGCCTGGGCCAGGTCGAAACCCCAATACCAAGGTTCGACGTCGCCGCCGCCGTTGGGGTAATGTCCGCGGACGCCCTCGACGACGATCGACGGGCGGTACCCTTTACCCTCGACCAGGAAACCGGCGTCGACGAAATACATATACTGGCCGCCGACCAGGGCGGGCGGGCCGTCGAGTTCGGCGGCCTTGGCGGCGGCCTGGGCGGCCTGGCGGGCCTTGTCGGCCTCGCGAGTCATACGCCGGGCCGTTGCGACCGCTCGGGCGACCCTGGCGGCCTCCAGGACCTTACGGACGGCGGCCCGTTCGACGGCGGTAGCTTCCGACAATACGATCGCCAGGTTTAGCGAGTAGTAAACTTCTTTTGTCATGCGATCGGCCAGGACCCGCCCGGCGTGTACGGCGAGGGTTTCGTCGACCTGGTCGAGGTCGCCGTCGAGGCGGTCGGCCTGGTCGTCCAGGTCCTCGACGGCGACCGAGGGGTACGCCAGGGCCTCGGCCTGGTCGGCGGCCTCGATCGCGGCGTCGCGGTGCGTGATCGCCGCGCCGTTTTGGGCGTGGGCGTCCTCGGTATCCTGGCGGTCGACGGCCTGGGCGGCGGCCTTGGCGGCCAGGGTCGCGTACTCGGCCTGTTTCTTGGCCCGCCTGGCCGCGCCGACGACCTGGTCGACGACGGCCTGGCCCAGGGCCTCGGCGCGGCTCTCGGCGGTTACCATTGCCGAGGCGGCCCGGTCGGCGGCCTGGGTCGCCTTGGTCGACGATCGGTTCGCCTGTTGGGCGGCGTCCATTGCCTCGGCGATCAATTTGAAGTCGACCTGTTCGCCGTACTCGACGTCGACGTCCTCGGCCGCGCCGTCGGCGATCCCGGCGTATGTTCCGTCGTCCAGGGGGTCGAGTCCGGCGTAACCTCGGACAACGTCGGCGGCCTTGGCGGCGTCGCATCGGTACTCGATCGCCTGGTCGCGGCGTCGGCGGGTCCTGGCGAGGTCCTGGGTTTCGGCGGCGTCGGCGGCCTGGGCGGCCGCGTTGTTCGCGTATCGGGCGTTACGGTCGGCGTCCTCGGCGGCGAGGTCGGCGTCGCCGATGTTTTTAACGGTAAGGTCCGGCGAGTCGTCGGCCTTGATCTTATCGAACGCCTCGGCGGCCAGGGTCGCGAACGCCTGGGCCTCGACGCCCGCCCGGCGGGCGATTTCCAACGCCCGGCCGACCAGTTTTTCGACCGACCGTTCGTCGAGGCGTTCGGCCTGGGTCTTGGGGTACCGGGTTTCCGAAATCTCGACGCCCTGGTTTTCGTTGTTGTTGTTGGCGTTGTTGTTCATTGTTTTACCTTTCGGGGTTTGGGTCGTCGGTTTGACGGCCGCGACGATCGGACCCGGCCGCGTCGCCGGGTCCTCGGTCGGGGTCGTCTATTCGGCGGCGGCCTTGGCGGCCTTGTCGGCCTCGCGAGTCATACGCCGGGCCGTTGCGACCTCTCGGGCGACCCTGGCGGCCTCCAGGACCTTACGGACGGCGGCCCGTTCGACGGCGGTAGCTTCCGACAATACGATCGCCAGGTTTAGCGAGTAGTAAACTTCTTTTGTCATGCGATCGGCCAGGAC
>Ga0208920_1000341_pt1 | contig 12314 bp, 15 predicted proteins | sample 19_taG_FD_184094 | JGI IMG/M metagenome (GOLD analysis project Ga0208920, IMG submission 184094) | Marine viral communities from the Subarctic Pacific Ocean - 19_ETSP_OMZ_AT15317 metaG (SPAdes) (version 2) | ecosystem: Environmental > Aquatic > Marine > Oceanic | place: Pacific Ocean | collected...
TAAGACTTGACTCACCAGAAAAATTTTTCTATTCTCAATGATTATGAGATTTTCTAAAGAAATAAAAAGCTGGCGCAAAGAGCGAGCTCTAACCCAGGTCAACCTGGCTCGTGAATTAGGGATTACCCAGCGAGCCGTTGGTTATTACGAGCAAGGCCTCTCAGTTCCAAAGGGCTCCATCGCACTCAAAATCCATAAACTGGACCCCGCACGATTCCCACTCGAGGAGCTTTTGTGCATCCCCAGGGAGGGGCGTGAGGGGTGAGCTTTGCGGTACTCCCTATCGAGGTTGCTCTGGACCCAAGACTCACTAAGCGCCAGATCAAGGTCCTGATCGCGCTCTTTTCGTTTATGAGCAACCAATCAAGTACGGTCTGGCCCTCAAGAGACAAGCTGGCCGAACGGTGTGGGTTGCGGCCAACACGAATTTCAGAAGTGACGACAGAACTTGCTGGTCTCGGATGGCTCTCTAAAGAAGGCAAAGGTGGCTTCTCGAAGGCATCAAAATACACCATAACCGTCCCCATTCTAGGGACTGTTGCAAAGACGCGGACGGTGCGGACGCAAGATCGCAGACCCAAACTTGTTTCTGTAAAGAGTACAGTCCCCAAAACAGGGACGGTAAAGAGGAAAACTACCGTCCCCAAAACAGGGACGGGATCCCGTCCCCAAAACAGGGACCCGCAAGCCCGTCCCCAAAACAGGGACTCGCAAAGAAGTATCCATAGAAGTATCCAGAAGAAGGGAGGGAATAATACTCAATCAAAAAAATTCATCCCCCCCTCGGTCGATGACGTCAAAAAATACATACTTGACCGGGGAGGCACGACCGATCCACAAATGTTTATCGATTTTTACCAGGCCACAGGCTGGATGAGAGGTAAAAACAAGATCAAGGATTGGAAAGCCTGTGTGCGAACTTGGGACCAAAGAGACAAGGAAAAAAAGAATGGAAAAAATCAGCACATGGATGCCCAGACCCGGCAGCGAGCCGCCACCGAGAGACTGCTCACAAAAGAGGCCAATGACAAAACCCACACTATCGAACACACTGATCGCTAGATTTTGGGACCGTATGACCGAGTGCTATGGTAATCTCTGGGTTAATGCCTTTGGCGAGATCGCGGACGAGACAGGGAATCTGACCAGTACAGCCAGAACCTGGAGCGAGGCACTAGGACCACTTCAAAACAAAGAAATCCATAGCGGGCTCATAATAATGCAGAGACGGGGGGAGGTGTTCCCGCCTACACTGCCCCAATTCCTGGGCTACTGCATAGCAAACAAACCGCGATCACAAACAGTCAGGGCGCTGCCAGCGGTCAGAAACAAAGAGGTTGCGACCAAGAATCTGAAAAAAATCCGAGGGGTTTTGAATGATGGAGCAGAAAAAAAAGAAACCAAAAAAAAGAGGACCCAAGAAAAAACAGAACGACGACAACATGATCCGGGGCTACACATCCAGGCGGGGGCTCAAGATCACAATGAACCGACTGCCCGCACCACTCAAGCGGTGGTTGCAGGGGGAGGATGAGTAGCAATGAAACTGGAGACCGAAATCGAGCAGATAAAAAAACGGGTCTATGATCTGGAGAACGAATATGATCTGGAGAACGAATATGATGTGGAGGTCACCCAATTCCCTGGTCTTGTCTCTGAGCACCAGTGGCAGTGCATGGTGATGGAGTGGGCAGAGCTCCAATCCCCAAAGATGCCGGAACTCAAACTACTCTTCGCTGTGCCCAACGGCGGGCATCGTCATAAGGCAGTGGCGATGAAGTTGAAAAAAGAGGGCGTTAAACGCGGGGTTCCTGATCTATGCCTCCCCGTAGCCAGGCACGGCTATCACGGTCTCTTCATCGAAATGAAGTCCGCAAAAGGACGGCTATCTGTCCATCAACAGAAGTGGGCAGACAGCCTACATCAGCAGGACTACCTGGTTTATGTCTGCAATGACGCGGAGAGCGCAATTATGCGCATCAAACGCTACTTGATTAATGAGGGACCATGCGAATTTACATTTTAATCTTGGCGCTGGGACTAATGATCTCTGGTTGCACTTTCTACGCAAGTGTCCAAAGGGAGCGGGTCCTGGATGAATTTGGGATTGCAACCGACACAATCAGTCTAACCACATCAATGGACATGGAGAAAAACCAATGAAAGCACCAGCACTGATAACACTGACCGTCATCCTGGCGATGGCGGGCTGTACCGACGTAACCGTGAACACTGGGGGAGACACCAAGGTCTGCACCGGCAACGACACGCTGAACTGCTCAGACGACAATTCAAACAACGACGACAACTCTAACCCGGGAGACGACAACAATGCCAACAACACAACAACCAACTAAATTGATCGGGGTGATCGAGCAGATAAAAAAACGGGTCGAAGCACTAGAGGCCCATGTCGGTATTCGGCCAGCTCCGTGGTCGGTGGTTCAAAAAGTAAAGGGGAAGAAAGATGGCAAAAGAAAATCTGACGCATAAACAGGAAGGGTTCTGCCGCTCATTTGTGGAGACGGGCAACGCCACCGAGGCCTACCGCCGAAATTACTCGCACATAAACTGCAAACGCGCCACCATCAACAGATCAGCCAAAACACTGATAGACAAGCCCAAAATTATGGCGCGGATTCATGCGCTTCAGGCAATCCATCAGGCAAGGCACGAGGTTACAGTGGATTCATTGACCAACGAACTCGAGGAGGATCGACAACTCGCCAGGGATCTCGGTCAACCGGCCGCAGCGGTATCAGCGTTAAACATCAAGGCGCGTATTCACGGCCTGGACCGTCAGGTACACAATGTTGAACATCAAGGCCTACCGGCAGCAATAAATGTTTTGATTGTTGATAATCATTGACTACCCTCGACATTGAAATACCGAGAAAATTCAAACCATTCATGTCCCCCTATCGATACAAGGTGGCTTATGGGGGCCGGGGGTCAGCTAAATCATGGACAATTGCATCACTTCTGGTGGTGGCCGCCTATGTCAATCCGATCAGGGTCCTCTGCGCCAGAGAAATTCAAAAGTCGATTGGTGATTCGGTTATACAGCTACTCTCAGACACCATTGAACGACTCGGGCTTCAGTCGTTTTTCGACATCCAAAAGACAGTAATCACAGGCACGAATGGATCCCGGTTCATCTTTGAGGGCCTACGATCAAATATAACTAAAATCAAATCGATGGAGGGCATCAATCGGGTCTGGGTTGAGGAGGCCGAGTCAGTCTCAGCGACCTCGTGGGAGACCCTGATCCCAACCATACGAGCGCCAGGCTCAGAAATCTGGGTGAGCTTTAACCCGGCTGATGAGCTCGACAATACCTATCAGCGGTTTGTAATAAATCCGCCGCCCGATTCCTATGTTGTTGCGGTCAACTATCAGGACAATCCCTGGTTCCCGATAGAGCTTGAGAAGGAACGCAAACACCTCAAAGAGCTCGACAGTGCGCTCTATCAACATATTTGGGAGGGCGAATGCCTGACAAACTACCAGGGGGCCTATTACACCAAGCAGCTCGAGGTTGCCCAGGAGGATGGCCGTATCGCCCGGGTCCCGATCGATCCCTCGGCCCCGGTCTCAACCTTTTGGGATTTGGGGATTCGTGATGCAACGGCAATCTGGCTGGTCCAGGGAATTCAGCAAGAGCTCCATGTGATTGGATACTATGAGAATAATAACGAGGGCCTTCAGCACTACATCAACTGGCTACACGACTTCCGGGATCGCAACGACTTCACCTATGCCGATCACTGGGCCCCGCACGACATCCGGCAGCGTGAGCTATCGACAGGGGTATCCAGGGCAGAGACCGCTAAAAAGATGGGGATTCGGTTCAAGATGACACCAAATCTTGCGCTAATGGACGGGATCGAGGCAGTCAGACGCATCTTGCCGCGATGCTATTTCGATAAAACGCGATGCGCTGATGGGTTAAGGGCGCTGCGCTACTATCGGACCGAATATGATGAGAACAAGCGCGTGTTCAAAGACAAGCCGTTGCACGATTGGTCATCACACGGGTCGGATGCCTTTAGATACTTTGCGATTGCCTGGAAGGATCGCAGGGATGTGGCCAACTACCAGCCCGCTGTTGTCAGTCGGGAATGGGAGGTTTTTTAGAAGTTCGGAGGAGCTCACGAAATCAAATTGACCGCTAAGTCATAATGTGTATCATTGGGATTGGGGGACCAAATTTAGGGGATAGATAATGGCCAAAAGACGAGTACAGCCCACCAATCCATACAGCCAGGGCGACTTTGCATCAGGAACCTGGAAGGGCAAAACGATCGGCAATACAACTGCACGCCAGTGGTATGGAAATTTTAATCGTGTTATTAAGGGCCAACTGAGAGAGGGGAACTTTGCTGGGGCAAGACGAACAGCTAAAGCGCATGGCCTGGACGAGAGTTTGTTGCCAGAGATTCCCAAACCAAAACCAAAACCAAAACCCAAACCCAAACCAAAACCAAAACCCAAACCAAAACCAAAACCAAAACCAAAAACGCCACAAAGCGTTGCAACACCAGCAGAGACCACAGCTATTTCCGCAGCATCAGAAGCCAGGGTAGAAGAGAAGAAAGAGCTCGATGTAGCCGAAGAGAAGAGGAAAAAGCGGCTTATAAACCCGCGACTATACGGTCGATTGAGTCTGTTGTCAGGCAGTGAACTGGGCATTCCATTCACATCATCCCTGTTGGGGGGGTAAGTGAAATACAAAATCCCCAACGAATTGGGCAACGTCAAGCAGCTCATCAAGCGATTTGACACCGCGAAGAAAGCCCGCTCCCCTTGGATCTCACACCTCCAGGAGTGTTATGAGTACGCATTACCGCAGCGTGAGACCTTCACCCGGCACACACCAGGGGCCCGAAAAAACAAATCGATCTACGACTCAACCGTTGTCCTCGGTGTTCAGTCCTTTGCATCACGACTCCAGGCAACACTAATTCCACCCTGGCGGCAGTGGTCGATCCTGGTCCCGGGCTCAGGAATCCCTGAAAAAGAACACGCCGGGGTGCAGAAACACCTCGACAGCATCACCAAGATTATTTTCGACCACATCAATCATTCCAATTTTGCCACCCAGTCCCATGAGGCGTTTCTCGATCTTTCGGTATCAACAGGAGTGCTACAGATCCAGCAGTCTGAGGGCCTTTCGAGCGATAGCGATATTGAATTTCATGCCGCACCACTGGCCGAGATTTATCCAGAGGCGGGTCCACACGGAACGATTGAGACAGTCTGGCGATCGCACAAAGTCCCAGCGCGGCACATTGATCGGCTCTGGCCTGGGGCGAGTCTATCTGACAAGATTAGAAAGACTGCGACCGATGCCCCTGACACACGGGTTGAGCTCATTGAGGGCACGATATTTGTACCCAAGCAGGGCGATTATTACCAATGTGTGATTGATCGGGCATCAGATCACATTGTTTTCGCACAAAGTTTTGAGGTCTCTCCCTGGGTGGTTTTCCGTGAATATGTTGTCCCGGGTGAGGTCCTTGGCCGGGGTCGCGTGATGCAGGTTTTACCGGATGTTAAAACAGCCAACAAGGTTGTCGAGTACACGCTCAGGAATGCGGCCCTGTCTATTTCTGGGGTTTATACGGCAACCGACGACGGGGTGATCAATCCCTATAATGTACGACTTGAGCCGGGAACAATCCTGCCGGTGGGGTCAAACGACAGTTCAAATCCCTCACTCAGGCCGCTCGCTAGGGCTGGCGATGTCAATATGGCCGTCCTGGTGCTTAATGATCTCCGCAACAACATCAACAAGGCCCTGTTCGCGGAGCCCTTTGGTGAGATCGATCAGCCGGTCCATTCCGCTACTGAAATGGCACTGCGTAATCAGGAGTTGGTCCAGAACTCGGGCAGTGCCTTTGGTCGAATGCAGACCGAGTTTGTCGAAAAGATAATCAAACGAACCGTGAGTATACTGAAGAGCACCGGGAAGATTCCTCCCTTTAATGTTGATGGTAAGGAGGTAACGATCAAGCACACCTCGCCATTAGCTCGGGCCCAGGATCAGGATGATCTGGTCGCACTCAACCAATACCTGGCCACTGTTGCACAATTGGGACCCGAAATCCTGAATCTAGCGGTCAAGACCGAGGATATGCCCGCCTGGATCGCAAAAAGATTGGGGGTCGAGCAAAAGCTGATCCGTGATGAGGCTGAAAAGGCCCAGATCAAGGAGCAGATGGCTCAGATGATGCAGCAACAGGCCCCAGAAATGGCTAATGCGGCCGCTTGATCGGCTACAGGCCACTGATGGTTGGGAGGCGCTCGAGATCGATGGAGAGGTCCTCAATCAACGCAAAGCCGGTGATGCAGCCAAGGCCCGGGAGATTGCAAGCCGGGTCCACGAGTGCTTTCACAGTGATGCCGGTAAGTTTGTTTTGGATCGATTGATTCAGATCACGCTGTTGCGGCCCACAGTCACCCCGGCTGCTTCTCAGTTTGAGGCCGGAATCAGAGAGGGTCGGGCTGATTTGGTCCGTCAAATTTTGCAACAGATCGAAACCGCAGAAAATGGAGAGTGAATCGTGGAGATAACAGACCAAGATCAGGAACAAACAGAGACAGAGCAGGAAACGGTAGAGGAGGGCACACTACTGCCCGATTCTGAGGAACCAGAGATTAATGCCGAGGATCGCCCGGAGTGGCTGGCAGAAAAGTTCAAGAGCCCGGAAGAGATGGCGAAGGCCTATTCAGCTCTGGAGAAAAAGCTCGGCGGGTATACCGAAGCACCCGATGAGTATTCTTTTGAGGCTGATACCGATTATCCTCTAGATGGCTCTATGCTTGATTGGTTCAAAGGCGTGGCAAAAGCGGCCAACATGGATCAGGAATCGTTTGAGACCCACATGGAGGGCTGGATCGAGGCCGAGCGTGGAGCAATGAGCGCCAGCCGTGAGGTAGAGCTTAAGGCCCTGGGGAACAATGCCGAGGATCGCCTTAAAACTCTCTCTGATTGGGGTCGAAATCACCTATCACTCGATCAGTGGGAGGATTACAAGGGTATTGCCAGCACGGCAGCAGGGGTTGAACTCCTCGAGTCCCTGGTCGCTAGCAGTCGAGAGGCGCCGATGGTTAATTCCGAAAACATCGCAAGCACTCAGACCGCAACCCCAGATGAATTGAGAGAGATGAGAGCCAAAAAGAACGAGTACGGCCAATTGCTTGCATCGGTCGATCCCGAATACCGCAAACAGGTTGATCAGGCCTATGCAGATTTTTACGGCGATTAACTTGACACACGCATAAACGAGACTCAAAATATATCCAAGATGCTGAAAAAGGTGATGGAGAGAGGAGCGGGATAACTAACGGGCCCTGCAACCCAAAGACCAGAACCCAATCAGCACCAACTCATGCAGGACGGGTAATCCTCAGCGGATCCGAAAAGCAGAGTCGGAATAGCCACACGAAACGCGGCTAGATTCGGCCCGGCAACGGACAACCGAGTTGAGCAATGGCGCGACGTAAGTCGCTTTATTAATCAACATAGGGGAAATAATTATGTCAGCTTCACTTTCCGCTGCTGCCCAGCAGCAATTCGACGACGCAGTCAAACACGCTTTTCAAACGGCAGGAACCCTCCGAAACACGGTAACCATTCGCAACAATGTTGTCGGTGATATTTACAAATTCCGCAAATTGGGAAAGGGTACGGCTAACCAGAAAACGACCAGTGCCGATGTAACAGCAATGGGCGCTACACACTCATTGATCAGTTGCACACTGGCCAACTGGAATGCTCCGGAATACACGGACATTTTCGATGCGGCCGAGGTTAATTTCGACGAACGCACAGAGCTGGCGCAGACTATATCCGGCGCTTTGGGTCGTCGTCTTGATCAGTTGATTCTTGATGCATTGGACGCAGAGGCCTCACCGGCTGGCACGATTGCTCATGGTTCAGCAGGTATGACCCTGGCAAAAATCGTGAGCGCAGCCGAGGCACTGAATGACAAGGGGGTGCCTGGTGACGGCCGCCACTTTGCCGTTTCGGCCGCTGGTCTGTCTGACCTGCTCAACATCTCAACTATCACCAGTGCAGATTACAATAGTGTTCGTGCATTGATGTCGGGTGAGCTCAATTCCTTCATGGGTTTTAATTGGCACGTTATTGAAACCCGCTCAGAAGGCGGCCTGGATGTCTCAGCCGGGACTACCGAAGCCTTTGCCTGGCACGAAAGCGCTGTTGGCCTGGCTATCGGGATTGATCTCAAAACAGAGGTTAATTATGTCGCACAAAAAACATCCTGGTTATGCAATGGAATGCTGAAGGCCGGTGCTGTATCCAGAGATGGAGATGGGGTCGTTTCAGTTAGCTACCAGTAATCCTCCACGCGGTAGTGATGTTCCTTTTGGAACTTTGATAAGCGGGGGGGTTTGGCTCCCCGCTTCTCTTTAGGGAAAATAGAGGGAAAATATGGCCACAACTGATGTCAGTATTTGCTCGAACGCGCTTCTTTTGATTGGTCATGGCACAATCGCCTCTTTTACTGAAGGGGGCGCTGGGGCAGAGGTCGCGTCAAATCTCTATCCCACAACATACGAGAATATCCTGAGTCTGCATCGATGGCGCTTTGCATCGGCTAAGGCGCAGCTCTCTCAATTGGTGGCCGATCCTCTCAACGAGTGGACCCATGCCTATCAGCTCCCATCGGGCTATCTCGTCGCAATTAAGACCTATCCCGATAGTGATTTCGAGATTTACGAGGATAAGCTCTACTCGGAACAGGCAACGGTCGAGATTGATTATCTTTTCAAGCCGAGCGAAGCACGGCTCCCGGCCTATTTTATCAAGACGCTGGAATTCGCCCTTGCGGCCCAGTTTGCAATCCCGGTGACAAGCAACAAATCTACCGGTGAGCTCTATTTGAATATGTATCTCGACCAACTACGCAAGGCCAGATACATGGATTCTCAGGCCAGACCACCGTCTGCCATTGTGGACTCACCCTTCACTGAGGTTCGATAAATGCCCAGGATACGCAACTTTCAGACATCGTTTAATTCGGGTGTTCTGGACCCACGCTTGGCTGCACGGACGGACTTCAAGCGCTATTATCAGGGGGTCGCTGAGGGGACGAATGTCCTATCAATCCCCCAGGGGGGGTTAAAGCGCCGCCCAGGGATGGCCTATCAGGCGACGCTTGCCGGACATTCCAGGCTGTTTATGTTCGCGTTCAACGTAGAGCAAACCTATCTGATTGCGTTCTCGAACAACAATATAGCGGTCTACAAGGATGGCGTACACCAGGCCAATGTCACCACAACCTATACATCGGCACAGCTCTGGGCGCTGAATATCACTCAATCGGCCGATACCATGATCATTGTCCATGAGGACCACCAAACTGCCAAATTGGTAAGAGGGGCCTCACACACATCATGGACCCTATCAGCTATTACATTGACCAATATTCCGCAGTTTGATTATGGGAGTGGTGCTGAAGATGTGTGGAGTGCGACCCGTGGATGGCCCAAGACGGCCGCATTCTTTGGTCAGCGCCTTTGGTTCGGCGGCTCCAAACAGCGCCCACAGACCATTTGGGGCTCCGTTGTGGCCTCTTATTTCGATTATGACGTCGGAACCGGGCTCGATGACGAAGCGATCGATGTCACACTCGATACCGATCAGGTCAATGGGATAACCGCCATTGTTCCGTCACGACATTTGCAGATATTTACCACAGGTGGCGAGTTCTATATGCCGGACTCACCGATCACGCCTGGAGCGTCGGCTGTTAAGCGTCAGACCCAGTACGGCTCATCTTCTGTCAGGCCTGTTGGTATTGATGGGGCCACCATCTTTGTCGATCGATCCGGCAAGAGTATGCGGGAATTTCTCTTCTCATGGGAGGAGGACGCCTATACCAGCAACAGCGCTACCCTGCTGGCCTCTCAGTTGATCTCAAGTCCGGTCGATATTGACTCACGCAAGGGAACACCAACCGACGACGCCAACTATGTTTATCTGGTGAACGACGATGGAACGATGGCAGTTTTCAATACACTCCGGTCACAGGAGATTGCAGCCTGGACCAAGTGGGAGACGGACGGAGATATTGAATCGATTGCTGTAGTTGTCGATGTTGTTTATTTTGCTGTCAAGCGAAATATTAACGGGTCTGATGTCTACTACCTCGAAAAGGCCGATCCTGATTCATATACCGATGGCAACATTCTTCAGACCCTCTCCCCGGCCAGTGCGACAGTTAGCGGTCTGGCACATCTGAATGGTGAGGCCTGCCGTGTTCGGGCCGACAGCGCGATCATGGCCGATGCGACTCCCTCGAGCGGATCGATCACACTGAACCGAACAGCAACAGAGGTAGAGGTTGGACTTGATTTTGACATCAAAATCAAGACCATGCCGCTCAACGCCGACTTTAACGATGGCCCGATTCTTACCCGGTACAAACGGATGGTGCGCGTGATCGTGGACACCTATGCCACCCTCGGGGTCTATGTAAATGGAACACTGCTCCCAGATCGGACACTGGGGACATCGGTGCTTGACGACACACCGATCGGGTTTACCGGGATCAAGGAGATATATATGACCGGCTGGGATCGACTTGCCCAGGTAACCATCACGCAGACGGACCCGCAGCCCTTTACCCTCTTGGGGCTTGATGTTGAGGTGGAAGCCTAATGCCTTGGTGGGTGTGGTGGGCGATAGGTACGGCCGCGAGCGCGGCGCTTACAGTTGACTCAGGGCAGAAACAAAAGGAAGCAGCCAATGAGCTGGCCAAATTAATTGAAGATTATGGAGAGGAAGAGGCCGCCATTCTCGCGGCCTTTGGTGAAGATCAGGTTTCCTATCTCAAGGAACAGGCCGGGGTTAATTATGAATTTTCAAACCGATCTCTTGAGCTATCTGATCAACAGGTAGGCCTGTTCGAGCTGGGCGTCCAACGTGATATTGATAACGAAAAGCGGGCGGCAGGAGATCGAGAGCGAGGACGCCAGAAACGGATTCTTGACGCCCTGAGTAGCCAGGCAGCACTGCGGTCAGGCCAGGGGATTCAGGCCTATGACGGGAGCTCATTGAACATGATGCGCTCAGATTATAAGGATTTTCAGCGAGAACAGATAATTGACCGGGGCGATACCGCCGAACGTATTAGAGATATGCGGTTTTTTGGCCAGGAGCGCTCCAGGCTGATGCGGGCCAATAACAGCCTGATGAGCGATGTTGCTGCGGCCGAACTCGATAGTGCGATACAGGCGGCCGATCTACAGATGAAGGGGATTCACATTCAGTCGGACTCAATCAGACGATCAACCGAGCTCGAGGCCGCTGGGACCCGGGCACAGGGTTCCTATGCACAGCGAGCAGCAAATCTTCAGGCCCTCAATACATTGATTAGCGCCGGATATAGGTATAGCAGAATAGGATAGGACCATAAAAGATGGCAGCAAAACGATACCAAGAGAACTACCAGTTCCGGCCAGGGCAGAATCCTTATCAATATGCCGAGGGCATCCGAAGTCCTGCACCACCAAGGCTGACGGCCCCGCCGAGTGCGCCTAATCTAAGACGCCCCAGGATCACGCCCGCCGAGGCAACAATGCGCGGTGAGGCTGCGTTGGGATCACAGCTCACAAAAATGCTCGATAGTTGGGCCAATGTCGCCTATAGCCATGCTACAGAAGAGGCCAAGATCGAGGGCAAGAAAGCAGGGCTAAGGGCCGGGCTGGGCCAGGTTGATGCTCCAGAACTCAGGGGTGATAATACGTTTTATGGGCAGGCCTATGATGAGGGTGCGCTGTTGGCGCATCAGTCAGCGGCAGGAATTGACATCAAAGAGTCAATGAACAGGCTCGGGCGGGAGTATTCGCACGATCCCCAAAACTTCAAAAAGGCGACCGAAAGTTATAGGGAGGGATTGCTTGAATCAATCTCACCCGATCTCCAGGTCTGGGCAAATGAGACCATCAATACCTCGGCATCAAGCATCGGTATCGAGGTTGAGAATAATTTTCTGAATCGCAAAAGAGAACAAGAGAAAGCGATAAATGATGTACACCAGAAGCAGCTCATGCAGGAAATCCTGGTTGCGTCCCGTGCGGGCTCAAAAGAAGTGCAAGCAGCCAAGGAGATGGAGTTGCAGTTATTGATCGAAAAACAGGTAGCGTTGGGGGACATAACGCCAACCAATGCAATCAAGGCCATAAACACAATGATTGAAGAAAGTCAGTTTTATATGGCCAGGGGCGAATTTACACGGCTAATCCAAGAAAAGGGGACCGATCATGCCGAGGGTGTTTGGGTG
>Ga0208920_1000342_pt1 | contig 12304 bp, 8 predicted proteins | sample 19_taG_FD_184094 | JGI IMG/M metagenome (GOLD analysis project Ga0208920, IMG submission 184094) | Marine viral communities from the Subarctic Pacific Ocean - 19_ETSP_OMZ_AT15317 metaG (SPAdes) (version 2) | ecosystem: Environmental > Aquatic > Marine > Oceanic | place: Pacific Ocean | collected...
AGGCGGATTGGGTTCATTATTTGGTCTTTTAGGAAGGTGAGTTATGCCTAACGGAAATCAATCATTATTAAGTTTCACTGATATATTTTCACAACTTGGCCTGGATGACAAGTACTTGGGTATGCTTCAAGACCCATCAAAATATTTTGGTCTTGGTCAAGAGTATGCGAAGTTCTTCCCAGGTGCAGAAATGTACCAACAGCAACTCAGCACGCTGCTTGGCACGGGCGAAGGCAGTCTTGCAGAACGTGAGGCTACCCTCAGAGGGCAAGTAGAGCAACGTTATGGGATTGGTACACGGGGAGCAGAAGCACGTTATGGGCTTGGTACGCAGGCTACAGAAGAACGTTTCCGTTATGGAAGGGAACAGGAAAGAGAAAGAGGTACACAAAGTTTCTTAGGATTAGGTGAGCAATTTAGGCAACAACAGGCACAGACAGGGTTTACAGGTGGGGGTGCGGTGAAATCTGGATATAGTACTGCACAACAAGACATTACTAGAGGTTATGGGCAAAGAGTTGGTGCTCTTGGAGCTGCTAGGCAACAAAGATTAGGAGAGCTTGGAGCTTCGAGAACGCAAGCAATGGAAGAGTTTGGTGCAGGGAAACAGCGGGGAATGTTTGGAGTAGAGGAAGATATAGCAGGGTTGAGAGGACAGGCACAGAGTCTAATGGGACAGTATATTCAATCACTCTTTGGAATTGGTCGTGACATTTGGGCGTCTATGCCTGACCCGGAAGATAAAGGACTTGTTACAACTAGACATGAAAAACCAGGAGCTGGAGATACAGGCCCTCCGGGTTGGCCTGATGCTGCAGCATATGAAAGATGGAGAGCAGCTGGCTCAGACCCAAACAGCGCCGTCGCATACGGATGGCAGGCTCCATACCCAGATGCAACCCCTGGATATAAAGGCACCGGGATATAAACCTGGAGGATAACAGGATAATAAAATGAAAATATATACGAAAGTAGTTTTTAACTGGAACCCGACAACAGAACAGTACGAAGAAACGTATGCAGAAACATACGATTATAACGGTGACGTTGCACTTTGCCAGTACCGAGAGACGGAAGTTCCTGTTTATACATCTGCATATGATAGGTTCCTGGATTACCTTGCCCGTGTGGTACCTGAAATGACAGACCAGGTCAGGCGCAGTCGTGAGTTTGAAGACCAGATGCAATTAAAAGAACGAGAGATGACACAGACCCAGGTGGAATCCAATAGAAATTATAAACTTCAGAAAGCTGAACTTGATTTTGGTATGGATACTGAGATGCTGAGGGATATTAGTTTAATGCCTAAGCGGCATCAGGCAGATGCATACCAAGCCCTTGCAGGTGATATGACATCAGTAGAAGGTGAGAATAGGCGAGCTGCACGTTATGGTGCTGCACAGAAAGTTGCTACTGAACACGATGATTTAATGCTAGGTTTGAAGCCAATCCCTTTTGCTGTGGTCAGGCCACCAGGTGCGGACCCGGACCCTATGGGGGAATTTAATGAGCAGAATTCACATTTTAATCTCTACGAGGCAAAGGCACTCGCATTTGGTAATGAAGGTCTTGCCAAGGCAATAAAACATGCCGGTGATAGCTATAGGACAGAGGCTGCAAATGACATGATGATGACCAGTGCTGAGAATATGATTGATTTTTTCCAAAGCAAAGGAGCACTGTCAGCTAATATGGCAGAGATGTACAAAGGTATTATCGACCAGGGAGGTGCAAGCATTATTACACCTCAACTTACTGCGCTAATGGATTCTGAATTAGTTACACGTGATGAGGCCCAAAAGTTTGTTACTGATATGGTCAATACGAATGCAGCTATCATGCAAAGTTATGTAGATGCTGAACTAGACCCGCCCGGGTGGTTAAGGGATAATCTTTCCATGTGGCTACAGGGATTAGAAGAACCCGCTACTGAAGCATTAGATTTAATAGCACCTGAGGTTGCGGCACAGAAGGAAATAAAAGACGCTGCATTTAAGACAGTTTCTCAGAAGATGCAGGCGGAGAATATCCCTGGCACACCTACCAGTGACATGGTTAGTGCTTTTTTACAGGTGAACAAGCCTGTAGGAAAACCAGGTGACGCTGATTTTAAGTGGGAGCCTGTTTTACCTTCAGCAGTTGGATGGAGTCCTGACAAAACAATTGATGCTTCCAGTAAATTCAGTCTTGGTATGGCATTTGGGAGTTTACCACTAAGCGTAAGAAAGGAATTAAGGGAAGTAGGTTCACATCCCCATCGTGAAGGGACAGGCACTAAGATACCAACCGAAGAAGCACTCAAGAAACACCTCAAGTATGTAATAGTACAGGGTGGTCGTGGCGGTCAATTTCATAGGGCTATGATAAAATATCTTAAAAATTTACAAGATGTTGAAGTGGAGGATTTACAAAGACACGTGGATGTGATGAGTCCAGCGGAAGCGCAGGCTAGAGCAAAAGAAATTGATAACAGATATGAAAGACTTCGTACATATAGACCATAATCAATGCCACAACTCTATGAAAATTTAAATTGGTCATTCTTAGATGAAAGCGACCAACAAGAAGAAGGCGACAGTTTAAATTGGACATTTCTTGAAGGTGATACAACTGATGACGATGGTCTAAACTGGTCATTCCTTCGAGAACCCAATAAGAAAAAACTCCCCACATTCCAACAGGCAGAAACCAGTCCTTACGCATCTCTTCCGCGTAGGTTCTTTGATAGATTTGCCGAGGGCTTTGCCCCATTCGGACTATATGAATCTGAGATAGGTAAGCCTGAGAACCTGTCAGAGATTTTAACTGATGTGGCTGGTGGGCTTACAGGGTTTGCTGCAGGGTTCATACCAGTTGCATTGATGACAGGGGGTGTATCAGTACCTTTAAGGGCTGTCACTGCACTTGGCAAAATCAAAGACGTAACAAAGCTAAGGAAGGCTTTAACTCTTGTTGCAAAGGCGCAAAAGGCAACTACTGAAGGTGAACGTACAGGACATGCACTACGAGCATCCAAGCTACTTGGCTTTGAGACTGTAGAGGAATTTACAGAGAAAGGGTTGCCTGCCATTGCAAGTGCTATCCCCAAGTCATCAGGTATCCTTGCAAAGGTACCGGGTTACACTAACTTCATATTAAAAGCTTCTATTAACAGCCCTAAAATGGCACGGGCATTCAATGCTGGCATCTCCAACATAGTATCCTTTGGTATTCATGGTCAGATGCATGTACCAATCAGGACATCAGTTGAGGATAGATTAAAGCAAATGACATCTGATACTGCCATGGGTATTGCTTTTACCGTGGCAGGCCTTCCCAGCACACTGGGTGTTAAAGGTCCATGGAAATATGCAGAGGATATAATGCTCTTTGGTGTAGGTGCAGGTTCAGACCTGGGTAAATCCAATATGACAATGACGGAAAGGGTTGCCCACGGTTTAGGTCTATTAGCATTTCATCATGGAATGAGAGGCCTCAGGAAAATAGGTATAGAAGAAAAACAGATACAGGCGTTAAGAGATATGGGCTGGACATATGAAGACGCATATTTAATTGTTAAGAGTGCCAAGAATGTTAATGATGCAGTGGCAAAGCATGTGGACTCGGTGTCCAAGAATATAAAAGGCAGAATCTTTCACAATATCAATTCTGCTGACCCAGAGTCCAAGGGTAAGATTGCAGTAGAGGTGACACCCGGATTTATTACCAAGACAAAAGATGGAAAATTCCAACTACGTGGCAGATATATTGAAAATCAAAATAATCCAGACCGAGTAGGTGAAGATTTTATTATTGAAGGTAAATCCCGAGAAGATGTAAGAAGGCAGTTTGTCTCCAGTAAAAGAAGAAGAGACGGTTCTGGCGGTCATGGGTTTGTTATGCCTATTACCAAGGCTAAGGCTGATATTGTTTATGATATTCCTTCAGTATCTGATGAAGATATTAAAAAATCAAAGGAATATAAAAAAGTAGGAACATCTATTGACAAAATTAGGAAGAACTATGATACAAGATTGGGTGAACGAGGATATGAGATAGACCCCAAGACAGGGACAATAAGATTATATGTTATAAAAGGCGGTAAAAAAGCATATATTGATAAAAAGACCGCTCAAAACATATTATCTGAGCCAGCACAGATGGGTGAGGTGCCTGACCCGATGGCAAGGGCACAGGCTATGGAGAAAGTGGAAAATATTTGGATGCATGATGAAGGTTTACTTTATCAGAGTGAACTCTATAAAGACGCTTCTTTAAAACATATGACTGTAGAACAGGCTGCCTGGCGTAACGCATATACCCTTGCAAAGCGCGTGGTAAACACTGAGGGTATAGAAGATAAAGAATTAAAATTGATTATTGGTGATTTCATGCCAGATGTTATACCAAGAGGTAAACTATTAAACAAAGGCATATCGTCATATGATGCAGCGGACCTCAAATATATGACCAGGAAAGAACTGGACGCATTTGTTACAATGTTCTCCCCTGACACAGGTAGGAAATTTCTCGATAATACAGTTGTAAGGGTTCCGCCTGACAGGTTTTACGATGCGAAAGTAAAGGTTCGTAAATCACTTACCAGATGGAAACAGTTATTTAGAAGGCAGGCACTGCCGTTTTATACTGAACTTAGGCTACTAGGTGCCAAGGGTGCGGCCAAGGTATCAATGGACTTTGAGTTATTAAGGCAGCAAATTGCAGGTGAAGGTACTCAGTTATATAAACACCTCAGACACATGGGTGTCAAAGACAAGCACATTAAGCTTATTTCAGGTGAGATAGACCCTATATATATAGATGGGTTTCGTGGTGAACTTGCCAAGCATGGTTATGACGTACCAAAAATTATCAAGATTATCAAAGACCATAATGATTATAACTATGCATACCTTGTAGCATCAGGTAACGAGGTTAAAGTATTTAAGAAAAAGAAAATGGGATTTGGATGGTCACCTATTTTTGAACTCAGGGACAAGGACAATAATATTATAGAACTCGCAACACCTAAAGGTAATGTAAAAAATGCACCTGAGGATGTATTTATTACTACAACTAAAGAGAGTATTCATGGTGGTAAGAAATTTGAAGGTGCCATTATAGACTCCAATCCTGACAGGGTAGTACTTATAACCAAAGACCTGGAAATGATAGAAATTAAACGTGCAGATGTAGAAAAACAGGTTACCGACTGGGAAAATTACAAAAACCTTGTAGTGAAAATAGCTGCCAATAAGGGTAAACGCAGTGCTATTCGTGTTGTCACTGACAGATACGGTGTAAAACGTAGAATAGATTATAAGAAATCAAATATAATCTATGAACCTAATTATATCACCAGAATACTTACTCCTGAGGCAAGGGAGTATTTAGGTAATCATCAATCATTTCTGAAAAAACTCTCCGAGGATATTATTGATAACGGTTACGACCCCGAGTTTGCATCCCTTACAGATGTATCAAGAGAGGTGAAGGTAGAAAAAATGGCAGAAAAATTACTTGAACTGAACTCATTCCAGTTTCAAAAAGGTGTCTTTGGACAGCAGTTCGGCAGAGTGGTAGACCTGCCACCTGTATTTACATTTGGTGCAGATGGTAAGTATATTACTATAGACCCCATTAAAAGTAAATATTCTGATGGTAGGCATGGATATAATGTCAAGAAGGGTGATACTGTAGTGGACGTAGCAGGTAAAGAACACACTGTCAGTAAGGTTGTAGATGTATATGAACGTGACTTTGGTAAAGTTTTAAAACGTTATCAGTCCATGATTGCAAATATAGTACCGACATACAAGTACACAGGTAGAGGCGGTGCAAAAAATCCAGACTTCAAACTCAAATACATTACATCTATACGTGCCGTTCACGGTGACGAGATTGCCAACTGGACAGAGAAGGCATTTGAATTGCAAATCAATGGTCAGATGCGTGGGCCAATGGCCAATATTTTTAATAAAGCTACAGCATTTACTGCTGCAATTGGTCTATCTTCCCCACTTTCAGGTACAAAGAACATATTACTTGGGCAGACAAACATTGTGGCGGGCTTTGGTTTGAGGCATAGCCTTGCAGGGTATCATAAACTGCTTACAGGTGGAGGCGGTCGGGCATGGTTGGATATTGTTAGAGCTATTGGTGGTACTGATGTTGGTGTACATGAACTGCTAACTACTTCATATTCCAAGTACTCTCCAGGTGCTATGTATCCTACAGAGATTGCAAACAGGGTGACAGCCACTGTGATAAGTGACGTAATATTACGTGCATCCGTAGATGCAATACTGGGTCGTAAGACACCTCTTTCGAGAAGGATATCACCTGCGAAGGCAAGTGATTTTATCAAGCAGACATTTAAATTAGACCCCGGCAAGATTATAAAACGGGGATATACTACAAGGGCAGAGCAGGCACAGGCCATGCAGATGGGACATCTAATAACACAGGGCGGGCCTTCCATGCCGTTTGTACCACCATGGATGCAGAAGCAGTTTGCAAAACCTTTAACATTGTTTTACAGGATTGCATATCGTGTTACTGAGCATGTTGCAAATAACGTTATGAGGCCCCTGATTGTAAGAGGCAATCCTATGCCTATGATGAGATATGTAGGTGCCACTACACTTACAGGTGGAGCCTTATTTGGTCTTTACTATAATATAATGGATAAAGATACAGTAAATAGATTTAGAGGTATGCCTTACCAGTTCTGGATGCAGTTTATCAGAGGTGAAGGACTTGCAGTTCTCAGTAACGGGTTTGACCAGTACGGTAATGTTGTTGACAGTTACCAACCTGTAGTGGCCCGGACATACAGTTCAATGGCAAAGAATGTAGCATATATTATAGCAGGCAAAAAGGGTGCGGTTGAAGGTACTAAGGACTGGTTCAATGAGAATGTGGTTCTGTGGAATCACAGCAGGCAGGTTTACGAAAGATTTGCAAAGCCCTACCACAAGGCATATACCAACTCCAAGAGACGGCAGAGGCACTTCCTTGAGGCCACATTTGGTACAGGTTGGATGGCAAACTACGAACCTGAGGATGACTTTCTCACTACACGTACACCGTACTACAGACATTTAAGAGATGTGTTCTGGGGTGAGAACCAAAGGGAGAAGGCGAGGGTCTATTATGCAGCGTTGGAATACATAACACATGACATAGAAAGACAGAGGGCGTCAGCAGGTAAGAGCGTGCGAGGTTCCCGAGCAGAAGCGAAGGCAAGATTAAAGGGTATTATTTCAAGGCGCAGACCTATACCTGCAACATGGAGGAAGCGTAAAAAAGGTGAGAAGGCTACCATGTACAAGATGTATATAGGTGCATTAACACCTGAGGAGCAGGCTGAGGAGCGGGAGATAGAGCGCGTATATCGTCAGCGCAGAAGTGAAATGAGAAAAGCAATTAGTACATACAGGAAAGAGTATGATTTCTACCTTAAAAAGTAACAAGTCGATAGTAGTATCGCCTTACATTGAGAAAGTGTCCCAGAATCGCAGTGGGAGGCCTTAAATGGCAAATGGTCAGTTCCCGGTAACCTATGATGTAGCCGCTGAAGGCACAAGGGTGGCACATGATGACATTGATGCCCTTATTGCATTGCAGGAATTAAAACAGCCCATTACAAGAGGTCGTAAAGCAAAAGATGCAGTGGCATTCCATATGCCAAGTGTTGCCACATTACTTGAAATGGCCTTTGACTATCCATGGGAGGGCGGGATGTATCCTAACCGATTTGCTGGGCGTCAGATTCTAGATGAGGTAGATAATCCACCTGTTGCGGAGATGCTGAGTAAAGGAAAAGAAGTAGTGGAAAGATTAAGAATGGGAAATGTTCCTACAGGTGTTGTAGCATATCATACACCGACCGAGATACATCCTGGTGTTGCCGCCAGTTACTCTGGGCAAAACTGGCAAATTCCTATAGAAGAAAATTTACTCCAAGACAGTCAACGTGCCAATCTAGGATTACCAGGTTATATGGGATTACCTTTTCATTCACGTGGAACAAGGCGGGGGCTAATCAAAATGAAAGATATTTCCAGTGTCAGTAAAGGAGCGCCTGTCACATACGACCCAGACCTAATAAAAATTTATAAACAAGACCCAACTTGGTATACTGAAGGTCACCCGGATAATCTCGCTATGGATTATCTCAGTTCAATAATACATGAATCATTACATGGTGCAAAAAGAGGTGGTGCTTTCGAGCATCAAGCACGCAAGTATAGTGATGAACCTTCACCATATTCACAGTATAATGTGAAGCTGGGTTCATATTACTTAGGTGAATCACTCAGAAGAAAATTGTCAGTAAAAGATTTATCAGATATTGTAAGAAGAATGATGGCAGGTGAAGAAATAGATTACAGTAAATACAAAAGACTTGACATTGGAGGCGAGTAATGGCAGAAGCTATAAACTACCTCTCTAACCTCGTTGATTTAATGAAGGCACCTCTTTTTAGTAGAGTGGCGAAAGAGTACGGCTATGGAGCAAGGAAAGGTCTTGACATTGCAGATATTATAGATATACCAATCCGTGCAGCCCAGAGCATTGCTGCCCCTGTTGCTCAAGTAGCACAAAGTGGAAGAGGAGCTTTATCACGAATGACCATGCCTCTTCCAGCTTTAGTAGGTGAACCCTATACACCTGAAACAATCGCAGGCCCGCTTCAAGCAACTGGGACTACCGACGAGGAAGGTATATCTGTTAAGTTTGACCCAGGAGAAGAATCGGCTGGATACGACTGGGAGAAAGATGAACTTATATTTGGATTACAAAATCCATATAATCTTGAACCGTCAGTGGTCTATGAGGAATTAGCACATGCGAGGGGGCATAGGCGCGATTATCCAATTACAGGATTAAAACCAAAAGCAATTGAAACAGGGTCTGAAGCACTGGAATATCTTGCAACTATTCCCGAAGAGACAAGGGCTAAGGCTGTTGCATTAAAAGATGTGTTTACAAGAGAAGGGATTTTAGAAGGGTTATTATCTATACCCGGGTCTGCTACATCGCTTCTTTCTTATCTTCTACCAACCCCTCAGCACTTTGTTCAACCTTCAAGAATATCCACTAAGACAGGTGAAGCTTTGGAGTATATGGGAAGGGAACCATTTGGAAGAACGTTAATGAGAATGAAGAAACAGCCTTGGGAGAGTATGGCACAGCATGGAAAAACGAGAGTGGAAATGGCACAAAGTTCTAATCCAATAGAACAACTAATGGCATATTTTGGTATACAACCAAAGAAACAGAAAGGCCGTGGAGGGGTAAGGCTCCAAATAGAGGAAAACAAGTAATAATGCCTAATCCATTAGATGAATTACTAGCCCAATCGCAGGTGGAACAGACATTCGGTTCAAAATTTGCTGAACGTTGGACGCCTGAACAGAAGGGTAGGGTACAAAACAGGGCATTGGAATATATATTGAACCTTGGTGAGGAGATGGCAACACCTGTACCTGGAGTCATAGGTGGACCTGGACCGTTACTTGAATGGTTGGACATTGCACCGCTTAAGGCTGGTGCTATGCTTATGAGAACTGACGCTAAGGATATTAAAAAGCTAAAGCAGATGGTTACTATTGCCAATGCTCAGGCAAAAAGATATGCAGATAAATTTGCAGATATTGCATTCCAGCGGGGCAGTATAACCCCAATGATGGACGCATCTGCTAGACCGCTTGCAAGGGAAGTACAAAAGTCTAGGCAAGCATCACGTTCTATTGATGAATATTTATCTACAGGATATATGGAACCATTATCAGAACGCTTTATTAAAGCGAATTATCCTGAAATGATGGCCGCAGGCCCAAGAGCACCGATTGCATTCAGAGAGAAGATGCCCAAGAAAGTGGTTCACACATCAAGGGGAGGCCAGAATATTGCACATGCTGAACAGGCGGTTGCGGATGAGCTGATACGCAGTGGTATAATCAATCGTAAAAGACCATTTGAGGTTGATATGACTTACAGTACAGGACAATTCTATAAGCATACAGGCCTACAACAACCTAAATTTAAATTTGATATTAACCCTGCCACTGAAGATGTTATACAGGCAAATGTTAAGCAAATGGGTAGTACAAACTTACCATCCAATAGTGTCGGTTCTATTTATCTTGACCCACCATTTCAAATTAAAGGTCCGCCTAAACCTGAGTATGCAAAGTATAATATAGGTGAAAGGTTTGGTGAGTTTGAAAATATTGGAGATGCCCATGCAATGTGGAGTGGCAGTGTAAATGAGGCAGCTAGGATACTGGCACCTGAAGGGATACTGGTAGTGAAGATACAGGATATGATGGCATTTGGGAAGACACCTGTAGAAGCAACTGAAAGTATAGTAAAATTCGCTGAAGGTGCAAATCTGAAATGGTTGAGGGATAAGTCAATTACCAAGCAGATGCCCATGGCATACACACCACGTGCTCAAATGGCGGACCCTGCACGTCAATCAATTACAAATTATTTAGTGTTCGTCAAGTAATGTCAGATAGATTTCCACAAATGTACACTGCAGAGCCTGATGCTACAGGTACTGCTTACGATGAAATAAATAGTCTTATCTATTTGGATGACGTACAAAATGCACCTACTGCACCTGAGGGTTCAACGCTTGCAAAGATGGCAGGGTTCTTAACATCTATAGGGGAATACAATCCTGTCGAGAGAATGTTAGGTAAGGAAACATTCATGCAGAAGATGGGGGAGGTTCCAACGTTACTTATGGGACTTGGATTACTTGCTTCACCCCAAAAAGCAGCCACCAAATTAGAAAAAACAGTTACTCTTTATCGTGGGGTTAATAAATGGTTTCCCGGTAGGATGGTAAAAGAAGGGAAATTTTTTGGAAGGCAACAGGTGGGTGAATCAGTCGATAAGAAGGTAGGTGAGATAATAAAAAAGGCGCAAGATACTATATATGTTACCCCCGAGCGCGAAACAGCAGAATTTTATGCTACGTATAGCGGGGGTGTCAAGAGGATGAAGACACCTCCTGATGCTGTTGTCTTAGAATTTGAGGTTCCGGTAAGTTATCTGGAGAAACATGCTAATATTTCGCACGGAACGTATAGTGCTCCTTATGAATACAGAGTGAAAGGGGGTCTTCCTAAGAGGTTTTTTAGGAAAAAACATAATGTGGGGCAAGCAGGTTATGAGAGAGTAAAGAAGAAATACTACGGGTTTCAGCCAAAGGACCCAAGGAAATAATGCCACCTCAAAATAACAGACAAGCAGACATGCAGGGCCTCAATGCACTTTCTATCCTGGATTGGCTAGGGCAATCAAACAAACATAAGGATTGGATGGATGTTGCCCAAGAGACTGCAGCTCAACAGACTGCAGGCAGTCCCTTTGGGACTGCAGGTACGTTTGCCCCTGAGGAGAGCGGTGAATGGGAACCTGGTTTAACTAGCTTACTACCAACTGGACCTGTAGACATGGCAGTGGAAACAATTTTATCAGGTATCATGCAAGATAATCCTAAGCTAGGCATTGCACTGGGCTTATTTGGAGCAAAGTATGGGCCAAAGATAGCTAAAGGAATTGATGTAGCCGGTGGTGCAGCATTGTCCAGGAGTCAATACAGAAAAGGATTTAAACAAGCGAAGCGTGACCCCATGCAGAGAAAAATCCCGTTTGCGGGCGAAAGTTCATTTGTTCCTTTTACCGGTGAATTTGCCGGAAGGTACAATCAGATGCCAGGATGGGCGCTTATTCGTCACGGAGCATCGACTGCTGTTGGAGGCAAACCATTTACATTTGCAGAGTATAGTCTTTCAAACATGTTAAAAAATCCTAATCTTATAAGAAAACAATTCATGCCAAGCACAGTGTTCCATGAAGGGCGTCATTATTTACAACATAAGGCAACTTCAGGCGGCAAGACATATGGGACATTTAAAGGTGTGGTACGAAAACCAAAAAATCCTCCTGCAACACACGAATCATTGGTATCTCAACATCGGGCACGATTCGGGGGCCCTGAGGGTGCTTTGGAATATAAAAAGCACATAGAATATTTATCAAACCCTATAGAGGTAGAAGCAAGATTAGAACAAATAACAATGTTTGGGGTAAAAAATTCTCCATTCGCTATACAAGATTTACAAAACATAGGATATACACATAACCAAATTAGTTCTATGTTGAAAGCTTACAGAAAAGAGAGACAGGCTGCCTTCCCTGCTACTTATTAAATAGCACCTCACCCCTCCCCCTCATCTTCTTCTGCCACGTAGTCTTCTGACTCTTTGACATGTTCTTTGGACAGTCAGGTAAAGACTCT
>Ga0208920_1000347_pt1 | contig 12222 bp, 13 predicted proteins | sample 19_taG_FD_184094 | JGI IMG/M metagenome (GOLD analysis project Ga0208920, IMG submission 184094) | Marine viral communities from the Subarctic Pacific Ocean - 19_ETSP_OMZ_AT15317 metaG (SPAdes) (version 2) | ecosystem: Environmental > Aquatic > Marine > Oceanic | place: Pacific Ocean | collected...
CCTCCCAGCCGCGACTCTGGAGCGCGGTGCAGGCTGCGCGGTTGGAAGCGGAGAGGTTGTCTACGTTGACGTTGTTGGAATCAATGGTGATTTCCCTGCCAGCAATCAGGGTGCCGCTGGCCGTTCCGTCTGATGTCGGGTGGACCCCGCTAGCGGAAATGGAGAGGAGGATGTTCTCGACTGACTGTTCGGTGAGTGCGGTGCATCCGTCCCATGCGTATTGGAAGCAGTTGGTAGAAACGCTTGCAGGATTCCAGTCGTCAAAGAAGCCAGCGGGGAATACGGCGAGTGAAGTGCAACTATCCCAGCAGGCATAGAAAGTTGTCCCGCTAGATAAGTCTAGGTCAGGGAAGGAGATCAGTGAAGTGCACGACCGCCAGCAGGCCCAGAAATTTGTGCCGCTCGATAAGTCCAAAGCAGGGAATACGGTGAGTGAATTGCAATTGTACCAACTGAAATCGAAAGTTGTTCCGCTTGAGAGGTCCAACGCACCGGGAAATTCGCCAAGTGAAGTGCACCCGTACCAACAGTTGGAGAAATTTGTGCCGCTGGAGAGGTTTAGGTCACCGGGAAATTCGCCAAGTGAATTGCAATTCTTCCAGCAGCTATTGAAATTTGTCCCGCTAGAGAGGTCCAGTGTGCTGGGAAATTCTTCGAGTGAACTGCAATTATACCAGCTTTGACTGAAATTTGTCCCGCTAGACAGGTCCAGTTCTCCGGGAAAACTTTCGAGTGAATTGCAATTATACCAGCCTTTCTCGAAATTTGAGCCGCTTGAGAGGTCCAGCTCGCTGGGAAATTCTTCGAGTGAAGTGCACGAATACCAACAGGCATAGAAATTTGTGCCGCTAGACAGGTCCAGTTCTCCGGGAAAACTTTCGAGTGAAGAGCACCCGAGCCAGCAGACACTGAAATTTGTCACCCCACTGAAATCCAACGCAGCAAACTTGAGCGTCACAAGGTCAGTCCTCCCGCGCCAATAATTCAACAGACTCCCAGTCGGGTTCCTCGTCGCGCCTTTTTCTTCCTCAAAGAATTGAATGACGCTCGCAATATCCGCATCAGTCACGGTCGTTGGCAGGAGCACGTAGGCATACAGGTCGAGGGCTTGGTAGTAACCTGTCTCAAAACCCAATGCGGTAATCTCATCGACAGAATCGGCATCCACTTCGTAAGCGAAGATGCCATTCGATGTCGCCACAATGAGGACACCCGCTTGCCCCACCTCTGCGCTGAGCGCCAGCTTGTCCTCCTCGCCTTCAACCGTATCGAACGTCATGAAGCCGTCCGTATCGTGGGCTGGTTGGAGGGTGGAGGTGCCCTGCGTCAGATATTCTCCGCGCCCATTGGAGGGGGCTGAGCCCCCATACCACTTAGAATACCATGTAGAGACTGCTCCCCCGCTCGCGCTGATGTTGGTATCCGCCGCGAAATACAGGTAGGGGTTCAGGTAAAGGGGGTCGAGAGGAGCCCACGGTGGTGGTGGCACACTGAGCCCCATTGACAGGCCAATACGCATCGTGAATCAGGCTGCGTTGTAAGCTATCGCCCTGCCAGCGCCAAGCGTGAAGCTGGTTATCTGGCCGTAAATGGTTACACCTTTGGGGATTGTATTACCGGAACCAGTAATTGCTACGTGGTCGGTAATAGCTGTTCCGTCTCTGTGCTTGCCAAGCTCGGGCCATGTGAGTGCACTGAAATAAGTTGCGTCATCCAGAGATGTAATCGCGCAGAACTGCCCAGTTATTGCATCAGTATCATCCACATAAGCGGCTCCTGCTTCCCCGAAGGATTGTTTTTCGACATTAGATGTTGCCATGATTGTTGGTTGTTGAATTATGCTTCGGTGAGGGTGTAGCGGTAATCGACTAAAGCGTTTAAAGTAACCTCAGTACTGCCACTGTAAATAGCTCCCGTGTTTAGATCCTTCTTGGTGGTGCCGTCCAACTCATAGACCGTCCCAGTAGTGGAGCTGTCGGAAGTTGTCTTCATTATAAAAGAAGTGCCAGTCACGGCATCGGAATGATCTGGACTGGTGGTGGCAAACATCAAATAGGTTCCCGCTGTTGTGACCGCAGAATCAAACGTAATTACGCCCGCTGTTGTTACTGAGGCTACCCCATGCCCCGTCAGGTTGGCAGCAGCCGTTTTAATATAGACCACCCCCGCTGTTCCGACAGATATAAGATTTGCTGTGGCAGCGGGTATTTTGATATGGTAATAATTATCACCCCCGCTCATAGCAACCGACAGGTCACCCACCGTGTTGGTGTTTTTAATTAGTAAAAGCCCTTCCGCATCACTGCCTAATACGTCGTCCTCCAAGGCAGCGCCCGTTGCTGTGGCCCTACCCCCTCCTGCGGCATACTGCTGGGTCGGATTAACGTGGGTTGAAGCCGCAGTGGTAGTATTAAAGATCTCGCTATGGCTATGAGTCCCATAGGTTAGGGAAACGGAACCTGTAATAATGGTAGCCATGACTCAGTGGGGTGGGTGGGTTCAGGCGGCTTCCCTATACATCTTCAAGGCGAACTGTTCGGGGGTGAGCCCTTTATATTCATCCCTGATCAAGTTCTTCTTGATCTCAGCGAGCTTGCCGAGATCCATGCTGGAATTCGGATCAAAGCTCCCTTTCCCATGCACAACATCAAAAAGAAGCAGTGCCTCATCATCCGGCGCATCCTCTTCTTCAGCCATCTGTGCTTCATACTCGCCCTCCATTGGATCGGGGGCTTGCATACGCTCTTTCTCGCGAGCGCTTAATTCTTTTTCCTGCTTTTTTTGCCTGCGGAGGTCGCGCCCTACCCGTGTGGTATGCTTGGCAGTCCCAGCCTCCTTTTCTGCTTGCTCCATTTTTTTCGCTTCGGCCTGCCGCGCCACATCTAACGGGGCTTTGGCTTTCTCTTCTTTAGCGGCACGCGCTCCCGCTTCTTCAAAAGTCTCAGGACCATACCCAGTTGGTATTGCGTCTCTATCAGCGGAGGCTTGTTCAACAGCTTCCGGCATGGAGGCTTCGGTCCCTGCCTCTTCTTTCGCAGCATCAACTTGTCGAAGCCATTGATCCGCGAGAGGTTTCCCTCCAATTCGGGCCAACAAGGAGTGAGTTGACTCAATGTTATCTCCCCCCTCTTCTTTCGCAGCATCAACTTGTCGAAGCCATTGATCCGCGAGAGGTTTCCCTCCAATTCGGGCCAACAAGGAGTGAGTTGACTCAATGTTATCTCCCCCCTCTTCTTTCGCAGCATCAAAATCAGATCCCCCAGCAAGGGCTTGTTCAACAGCTTCCGGCATGGAGGCTTCAACTTGTCGAAGCCATTGATCCGCGCGAGGTTTCCCTTCAAGTCGGGTTAACAAGCCATGAGTTAACTCAATGTCATCTTGCCCCCCTTCAACTTCTGGTTTGGGTGCGGGTTGGGCTAAAATTTCTTGTAGCTGTGCTTGGAGGGCGGCTATCTGTGCTTGAATAGCTGCCACATCTTGTGAATTTGCCATAATTCTAAAGGGTTAAAGAGAAATCCCGAACCCCGAAGGGTTGTTCAGGGTTCGGGATAACTGGTTGGGATTGCGGGTGGAATTACTGTGGATCTAAACAATCCTTAAAATGAGTAGGATTGACGATGTTGGCTAACACAACAAACTGACCTGCGGTGAGGGTAGCGTTGGCGGCATCAGGGTCAAACGAAATACGCAAGGTGTCTGCATCGGTGGGGTTATCATAACCTCCGACAACATCGGCAGCAGTGGCAAGCTTCGTGCCAGAGTTTTCAACATGACCAAGGGCAAAAACACTTGCGGCTGCTATGTAGCCGTTTGGGTCTTGGGTGTTGGCTCCTACGTCAACAACTGCGGCTCCCAAACCAGTGCCTGTAAACGCTTCTGTGCAAATCACCATGACGCGGTCAACGCGATCATTTGCGTCGAAGGTGTAAACGTCAAAGTTCGTAGCGGCATGGCCGGTAGTGGCTGCAATAGTGGAGTTGTCGAAATTAAAGAGCCACCCGTGGGTGAACCCGTGGTTCACAAGAGCAGATGGGATTCGTTTAACTTTAGTGCCTCCGGCTCCGTCTTTGTCTGAAACAAGAAGAGAGTCTTGTCCTTTAACGGCTCCGAGAGTAGGTAAAGTTGGTGCGTCATCTAAGGTAGGCATAATCGTAGTTGGGTTATGCGCGGGGCAGCAGTGTTAAGCCGCTACCCCGCACAAGTTATGAAACCTACGCAGCGGGCGTGGTGCTCGTGCGCTTGAAGAGGATGATATAACCGAAGTCGGTCTTAATCGGCTTCGATGCGCTGGCCATAATGCCACGGAAGAATCCGATAACTCCATCTGGATTTCTCGTAATATCAGGGATATTCGTCCAGCGAAAGTCTCCCTTATATGACACAGGGTCAAACTTGAGACCGTTGACATTGCCAAGAGGAGAAGGAATCAGGGATTCCATCACTTCCTCGTGGAGAACGTAAGCGACTTCAACGGCTGCACTATCGTAATTGGGATTAACGATAATTTTACCAGTTCCATCGTCTTCACTACCCGCAGCCTGTACCGTGTAGACGGGGACGTTGACCAGCTTTTCACTGGAAAGCGCGAGGTTGAAACGAGGAGCTTTGTCATCGACCAAGTGGTAGAAACCCCTGAAGGACTTCTCAACTCCAAGAGGAGCAATGAGATCACTGACCTTTGAGTTGTTGTAACGCACATCGTCGCGGAAGCCCGCTTCAGTCATAAGCTGGTAGGAAGCCTCCGAAGAACAGACCAATGTAAATACTGGTCTGCCATTCTCGCGACCGTAGGCATTGTTGCCTGCACCTTTACGCACGAGCTGGAAGTAAATCTTATCCAGAATTGCGTTGGAGATGTTGGCATCAACATTGATGACATTGTCGTCAGCGCCATCACCACCAGCGGTGAGAGCGGTATCGTCAATATCAATAAGGTCCGCAGCAGGGCCATGTGTTGCCTTGCCTTCTGCACCAGTGGTGAAGCGAGTGCTTGAAGCTTTAGCATATACGACATTGTCGCACTGCTGGTCATACTGCTGACGATAACGATCTTCCCAAGACTCACGGGTAGACTCCTTGAGGAGATCCATGATAGCCCGAAGTTGTTCAGTCCGGTGAGCAGCAAAGCGAAGTTCCTCAACGTTGATGCGAGGAGATTCGATAACAGAGCGACTCAGGCTGTAGTTCTTCATGACTTTGGTGAAGTCGATGATGTTGACGTTAACCCCTTCTGTCGGGTGATCGACGGTGGTCGTGGTCTGACCGCCAGAATAACCATTAGCCGCTGTGGCGTCCGCTGTGCCCATAGCAAACCAGTCAGTTCCCACGCTGGCTCCACTGGTGTCTCCAAGGTCAAGAGTGATTGGAGAAACCGGAAGAGCGCGGTCGTAAATGAGAGTATTCAGTTGATACCCCATCCCTTCAGGGAAGGTAGACTGCTTGATAAGGTCAATCCACGGAGAGGTGTGGAGAGTCGCTTTGTGAATATCCTGCCCAATGCGATTAGCTTCTTGGGTCAGAATTGTGTTGATGTCGTCAACCGCGCCATCTGCGCCGGGGTTGACGTATCTAGAGGTTTGTGGTCCGAAGGCCATTGTATTATAGGAGTAAAGTTAAGGAAAAATAGACCGCGCCCCCCATTTGGGGGTCGTAAAGAGGTCAAACGAAGATTTGAGTGAACCCCGCTCCTAGAACTATTTACATGGCTAGAGCAACCAGCAGCATTCGGTGTAAAGAGACTCAGCTCCGAAGATGGCATTTAGAACTATTTAAGGGCTAGAGCAACCTGTCATCTAGTATTTGACAGGAGTATTATGGAATCCTTTAATATTGTCAACAAAAGATTTATGATAGACGACCCAACAACCATAGTGCTCTACCTGCTGGTCTCAGTATTTCTGATCTGGATAATATCAAAACTTCTGGACATCTGATGGCCCTCTGGATAGAAGGCGGGGTCATGAAATCAACACTGATTGCAATCGGAGCAGGATGCTCCCTACTGGTATCCTCCTGTTCCACAATGGACTTGGGGGGTTCCGTCCCCCTCCCATTCACCACTCCAGCAACAAACGCGAAATTGGATTTGGATCTTCGCCCGATCCCTCCCCGCTTTTGCATCGGTCTTGACATCGTCCCTAGGGATGAGGCCGTTGCGGAGAACGAGACAGCAAAATAGGGCTTACTGCGCGGGGGAAAGCCCTATTTTTTATCCGACTATTCTGGCAGGGTAGGTCGGGTCCCCCGCGCAAACATGTCGGTCCAGCCGACATATGTGACCAACGTGTCGGTTTTCTAGGTATTTATCGACAGATGCGCCACCAGCGCCACCAGCGCCAAGAGCGCATAGTACACGGCCACCGTCAGGGCAAACCCGCCTATGAGGCATGCGAGGAGCACATAAAACGTTTTATGTCTCTTCACACACTATTATCCGCCCAAAGCGGCAGCGATGCTCTCTTCAAAGGACATATCGCGAGTCACACCCGTAGTAGGATCAATAGTCTTGGTCTGACCTGACATTGCGGGTTCTGCGGTCTCGTAATCTGCGAGACGGTCGGTCAAAAGCTCGTTTTCCTTCCGCATCGACATATACGCTTTGACGATATTGGGGAGAAGCTGGGCCGATATAGCATTATAAGCGTGGTCTACAGGGTGGATTACGGAAGGATCACTCTCTGCAGCCTTGGTTTGTACTGCTTCCATGTCCAAATCTTCCAAACCAGAGAGGAAAGGAAGCTTCTGCTTCACCCGCTCGGCCACATTTCGGGCGACATTAGTGCGTAATTTTGCCTTTTCAGCCGCTAACTGTGCCTCTTTTTGCTCCTCTACCCCCTTCGCCTCTGCTAATGCGGCCTCAGAGTTCTCATACAACTGCTGTCGGCGTTGAACGAGGGGTTCGATGTCTTCCACAATCCGATAAACCTTGGCCTTGTCCCTGTCAGTGGCATCGGGGAGCAGCTCATCAAGCTGTTCGTCCTGTTTTTCTTGGTCATTAATAGAAAGAGCATCAACAAGAGCATCAGGATCGACATTGTACTTATCCGCAATCTGGTCCGCTTGTTTCATCAGGACTGCCAGAGGCTCAGTAATAGCCTGTTTATAGGTGTCGGTTTCCTCCAAATTATTGAACATCTGCTTTTTCTCATAATCAGCCAGCTTGGTCTGGAGTTGTTCAATATCCTTATTCTCTGTGAGACCTGTTAATTCCTTAATCTTGGCCTCCTGTTGTATTTGCTGGTGACGGAGAGTGTCTAATTCAACCTTACTGCTCTTGAGTTCGGACTTAAGTTGCTTGAATCGGGATGCAGCTTTCGGGGTCCAGTCGTCCCCAACATCTTCTGTCAAATCCTCAACGGGTTCTTCACCCCCTGTCGCCTCTTCAACGGGTTTCTCTGCCGCCTCTTCAGCAGGTTCTTCAGTTACCTCTTCAGCAGGTTCTTCAGTTACCTCTTCAGCAGGTTCTTCAGCCGGATTCTGGAGACCAGAAAGAGCCGCTTCCAAGGAAGCCTCAAAAGAAAGGTCTTCGGTTCCCGCGTCGGGCAAAGCCTCGATGTCAACGCCTTCTTCTGCGGGGGCTACGGCTACGGATTCTGTATGTGGGTCCATTCGTCAATTGTTGGTTGTTGGCTGGAGTTCGGTTGTTTGGTCAATTTCTCCAAATCATTGAAAGCATCTCTGTAGCCCGCATACCAACTTAATTTATGGCTGTTTTCCTGCGGGTCCGTTCCAATCGAGGTGACGGTCGGGCCAGAAGCCTCTTTCAGGATGGCAATAGCCTGCTGGAGGGCGGGGTCAGCAAGGATTTCCCGTAGCCTCGAAACAGATTTAAGATCGTTGAACCACCACTCCAGCTTAACCGGAACGACGAGTTTCTTTTTCTGGGGCATTATACTTGTTCTTCTCGGAACTCAAGAGCAGCCTTCGCATCGCGCATAGCCTGTTCCTGCTCAAATTTACGCTGCTTGATCGTCATGTCGAGTTCCGCTTTCTGTTGGGTGATCTGCATGTCAACCTGAGCCTTCTGGACTTTTAATTCAGTATCAGTGGGTCCAGTGGGTTGCTCTCCCGACTCTTCAGCGGCTTGCGCTTGGTCCCGCTGAATTTTTTCCAGCGCCTTCATCGTGTTGTTGATGGCTTCTTCGGCATACTGGAGAACTTGGTTCGTCTGGGAAACCAACCCTTCCAAGGCCGGATCGCCTGCTGCAAACTGCGCGGTCTCACTGATATGCTGGTAGAAAGCCTGCAACGCGGGCAGTGCCTGCTGCGGGTCTACCTGACCAGCATCAATACCTTCAATCAACTGCTGCAAAAGGGGAACGTGTACCTGCAAGTGCTGGCCGTGTAGCTCGTTGCCCACAACCGGAACGGGCTGGCCCTGCTGCAACAGATTGTTTTCAAGGACCGCTATCTTCGTATCCACCGCTGGGCGACTTTCCACATCCGCTGGTACATATCTGTCAGCCAAGTCGTGGCCGACGCGAGTACTAACAACGTCGCGAGTGAGGTTACGACGACCAACGTCATCGAATTGACCACTAATGCCCTGCAACTCCCGAAGAGATGTGAGTCGGTTGGCGAGTGAGCCACTCCCAATAGAGCGGACCGCCTTGGTTCTTTCGACATCGAGCTTCTTAATGAATTCCGCATCTATACCCCGTTTCTCACATCTGGAATAAAAGTCCTTCACCGCCCCATCCTGTTTCTTGGACTGGACAACCCGCCTGACCATTTCACGCATCAGGCGGTTCCAGCTTGAATAGAACAGATTCAGGGTCGCGCCACTGATGCGGGTCGCGACATCCATGTCGGAAACAACCTGCATCTGGTTCCTGTAAGGTGACCCCTGTTGCGCCCCATATGTACTGATTGTGTCAGTATTTAACTGTAGTTGTTGCGTAAGGTCTTGCAGGGCGGGTTGAACCGCCGTTCCCAAATTCGGGATCGCCTTCTCTACGATCTTGACGTTAGGCGACATAACGGCGTAAGCGCCGTAGAAAGTAAATTGCAGTTCATCCAGTGAGCGTTGGTTCTCAGGTTGGATCATTACTGCCGAAGCCAACATCGCGCCATCAATCTGCTGGCAACGCAAACGGTTGCTGGTCTGGACATGGTTGAAGATCCGCTGGCCCAGACCACGAATCGAATGGTAGGTACCATTCGAACCAACACCATAGGTGAACAGAATATATGCCTGTTCAGGTTTTGCATAGCGGCTGGGCCGCTTGTACATGAACTGCTTCGGGAGGTTCTCGGCACAGATGTAATGACTCACACTACCGTCCATCTCGCGGACCCAGAAATGCAGAACCTCCACGGTCGGGTTCTGGATACCAATATGAATATCGTTATTCTTGAACTCCGCTTGCAGGGCCTCGTAATTGTCAGACCGAAAGGCGCTGGAAGTTGACACGTTCTTCATCATCACCCGCTTCACTTCCTCAACATCCCAACCGACTGCCTTGGCCGCTTTCTCGTTGCGGATGAAATGATAAAGCTCGTGCAGGTGGTACTGCCGCCTGCCAACCGCCACATCAATGTTCTCCTCAGTAGCTGGCGTCTGGCGGGGGATCAGCATATCAGCAAAACTGCCAACTTTAAACCGCCAGTCGTCGGCAGAATCAAAATATGTGATCCCCACACCATGTTTAATGAACGTGGTGCAGAGGCGCAGGTAGGAGCTGTGAAACTCAGGCCAGTTCCTGAAGAGGTGGGTCAACTCTTCCGCAACAACCTCTTCTTTCGGACCAACCTCACTGCGCTCGCCCGTCGTCGCCTTCACCTCCACGAAGCGTTCAAGTGAACTATACAGGTCAACATAAGCCGACAAGGCAACATCCAGAATACGCTGGGCCTCGCCAAAGTTCAGGTTGGTCTTCAACGATTGTCCACTAACAGCAAGGCGCGAGGAATTATACGGGGCCGCACCATCAAACATCGCATCAACGCGCGCGCGGTTTATCGCAGACTTCTCGTCGGCTCTACTCAGGGTCGTAAATATATTAACCGCCGACTTTACGTCCTTAAGGCGATTTTCAGGGGGCTTTCCCTTCTCGTCGAGACCTTGGAGGTCCAGCCCATCCAGTGCTTGGAAGTCTGACATCAGAAAATTTATGATACCCTCACCCTGTTTCCTGTCAAGGGTTAGGGGCGACCAACCGCATGATGCGGGACATGGGTATGTTCTTCCTTTTGCCTTCTGCGTTACGGAGCTTCACGTAGGGCTGATTGTAGAAGTAGAACTCACGGACAATGAAGGGGTGCCTCCCGCTGCGCCCGATCAGGTTGGCTACCTTCCAGACCGCCCCATAAGGAGTCACGGCGTAGTCTGGGTAATCAGGAATCGGGGTATAGGAATCGGTGGGCAGGGCAAGGGTGCGGGCTTCGGGGGCATCGTGCCGGATACGGCGAGTAGAGCCATCATCGGCCTTAACCTGTGTCTGCCACCCCGCATCTATCCAAGCGCGGGTCATCCGCCGCTGGGTCTTTGTGTTGTAGACGTAGCCGTTATCAGAAAGGACATAATTGGATGCGCCCTCAATGGGTACCAGAATGGAGGTATCACTCATGCAAAAGATTGATAAACTAGATGGGCTAAACCGTCAACCTTTTTCTTGGTCCTAATGGGGCAAAACGGGAACGGATTTGAAAAACTCCCCCCAAATATACCTTAGTTCAAATGATAAGATCATTAGAACTAAGGTTAAATAGAGAGGAGTTTTTCATTTTCGTTCCCGTTTAGTATCATTGGCACTAAGTAATTGAAAGTACGCAAATGCGGAAAAACCTATAAATATAGGGGTCTTAGCGTTTTCTCGCAGCAGAGGAGGCCGCTTTGCGTTTTAGGTAACGCTCACGTTGCTTCTTTCGTATGCGGTCACGGTTTTTGCGGTAATATTCTTTGTTGTAATCCCCTCTTTTTTTCTTCCGCTTTTTCCACTCCTCTAGGTCCAGTGCCTTGAGTAATTCATCTTTTCGTTCGAACACTTCTCTGTTGCTTAGGTAATATTTACGCTGATACTGTAACCTTTTCTCACGGTTTTTACGGTAATACTCCTGTTTTTTGGGGTCGGGCATGCCTATAGGCAACCTTGAAACGGGCTAGTTGTCAAATTTTTTCACAGACAGCAACACACACACAGCCAGTGCCCGCGAAAATGACCCCCTCCCCCCGTGGCGTGGTTCATGATTCCTGAATCGTGCTTCATGGTGCGGGGGTCAGGGTGCAGGGGACCAGTTAAACGTTTAACTGGTTTTCGCGTAGTTCCTCCCTTTGCTAGTGAAGGGCAATCCCCTTCCATCTAACGATGAGTGAAACAAAAAAGCTGACCGCTATTAGCGGAGGCAAGTTGGAGGCAGTGCGGTTCGTCGCAGCTGTCATTAGCAAGGCAAGTGACAAGGCATCAAAGGCTATCGCCGCAAAAGGTCACACAATCGCATTCGGGCTGGCCTACCTGATGCACCACATCGGCCTGACCTTGGCTGATGCTACGGACCACCTGCACCAGCAGGCTAAGGACGACGGGAGGCGGAAGGAAAACTTCAAAGCCTTCAATCACCTCCTGCTTCGTGCAAAGGAAATGGTCGAAGAATTGGCAGCTGATGATTGCCTCCGGTGGGGCAAAGGCGGCGACGCCATTGGGTTGGCTGTTCCTGTTGCTAGTCAATGGCCATCTAACAAGGTCGCTCGTGATGTTCTGACCATCTCAGGAATGTCTGCGACTGACGCGCTGGACGCAGGGGCAACCTTTGCCATGCTGCTGGACGACGCTAACGAGGTTGCCGAAAAGCGTATTGTGAAGAACGCGCTTTCCAAGGGAGTCGATCCTGAGGAAATCAAGCCCGATGCCAAGGCACTGGCAAAGGCAATGGGGAACGTCGCTACCGATATGCGACGGGACGAGAAGGACGCAGAAGTTGTAACTGCTGAAAAGCAGGCTACCGATGACCACATCGTGCAGCTTATCCGCCAAGGGATTGGCAGTTGGACGCAGGAGCAGGTCGCCAACATGGCGGCTGCTCTCGAGGAAGCGCAAGCTGCCTTGAACGGGGTTAAGTAGTCGCAACCGCAACCGATAGCAAGGGGGCAGGCTCGAAAGGGCCTGCCCCTTTTTTGTGCCTTCATGCCCCGATCTCAGGGAGGCAGGGAGGCAGGGAGGCAGGGAGGCAGGGAGGCAGGGAGGCAGGGAGGCAGGGAGGCAGGGAGGCAGGGAGGCAGGGAGG
>Ga0208920_1000350_pt1 | contig 12203 bp, 19 predicted proteins | sample 19_taG_FD_184094 | JGI IMG/M metagenome (GOLD analysis project Ga0208920, IMG submission 184094) | Marine viral communities from the Subarctic Pacific Ocean - 19_ETSP_OMZ_AT15317 metaG (SPAdes) (version 2) | ecosystem: Environmental > Aquatic > Marine > Oceanic | place: Pacific Ocean | collected...
CCAGGGCAATAGAAAAGATTACTGGTATACCATATCAGCAGATACCAAGACAAATTAAAAAGTATAAAGATGAACCCACTTTGAAACCTAGGATATTATGATGGACTATATAGACGAATCTGAACAAATTGATTTTAAAAGTTTAAATGAGCTCAATAAAGAATATCAAGTAAATTTAGGAAAAATAGGAGATATAGCAAAATTTGGCGGGGTTGCATATACTGGGAGTGCATTAACATATCAAGGTTTAAAATATAGTGGACTTGGTACTGCTATGGGTAAAAGAGCTGGGAAAATGAGCACAATAGTAGAAACTTTTTATGACAAGGGTAAAACAAAGCTAGATAAACAGAAATTAATGGTACAGCATTTAATCAATAATGAGAGTGATGAGATACAGAAAATAGTAAAGCATCATGCTCCTATACTCAAAAATAGTTCTCCAAAGATGCAGGAACAAATTATAAGAGATGAAATGAATAAATGGGGTGATAAAACTTTTGCTGAACATAGAGCTAGATTAGATATCGAAAAATATGAAAGAACAGCAAATGTAAAATATGGTGGTAATACCAGTGGTTATAAATTAACAACTTTAAAAAGAGCTCATAGACATGAGAAACTTGCACAAGAAATGATAAATTGGACTGAGAATGGGACATATAATAAAAATAGATTAATTGCTAATGGATTAAGTGAACCAGTATTAACAGATATGAAATCTGCATTTGGTACTGGAGAAGGCTTGTCGGATCATTCGAGAGTTTTAACACAGCATGGGAGAACATTACACCCTGATTCAAAAATATCTATATCAAATATTCTTGATGTGGGTGGTGATAAAAGAGCTATTGTTAAATCAGTAAGAAGAGATGCCCAATATCAAATGGCTGAGCATGTTATGAAATATGCAGATTTAGATGATCCTAAAAGTATTAAGAAATATGCTAAACAAAGAATTTTAAGTATGCAAGGGACTAAAAAATTAGGGAGAACCTCTGCTAATACATTGCATGCACATATAGATGATTTAGATTTAGAAGTTAAAAAATTTATGCAATCATTTAGATACAATAAAAAAACTGGTATAGCAAGTATTGTTTTATCTCCACAATATAAACCTCATTATCTTGTCGGTGGTGTAAATGCTAGTGTAAACTTAAGAAAATCAAAAGGGCGTGTCCTAAGAAAGCATATAAAAGGTGGACTCCCAAGTAAAAATATAAAAACTGATATTCTAATATCTGATAAATACGATGTCCTTACTAATAATGATCCTTTTCAAAAAAAGGTTCATTTTAATGTTGTTACTTCCAGAGATGTAAGAAGGATTAGTGCTAGAGAGAAATTGAGAACTGCTATCAAAGCTAAAAAATGGAGCGTAGCCATTCAAAAAGCTCTTAGACTTGGTACAAAAGGTTTATTGAAGTTAACAAGAGTTGGAAGATTTATGAGATAAAGATAGGGGAGAACAGGGCTGAAATTAGTAAGACCCTTTAATGCTCTCCCCCGCTTGAGGAATAAACTACCTTGGGGAAAGGATAACCAAGTCTAATGTAGTCTATTTTGCTACGTAATTCTCGAAGTATTTGCATTCCTTCTCAACTATGCAGGGTTTATCAGCTTTCTCTGTGTTTAAAGTTTGAAAAACTGGTACCCATCCATTTCTTTTCAGGTATTCTTTGTCGATGTATAAACTACAACCTAGACAATTGCCTAAATTCCAATTAGCACACTCAAGTTGTGCTTCTCTTAGTTTTGTCATCTTTCTTTTCTTTCTCATATCCACTGTTATTTGCCATCGAGTAAGCAGGCCCATGATCAGGATGTATTTCCTTATTATGTTCGTCTGCTGTTGTTGGTTCGAATTCTCTGCGTTCTTTCTCCTCCATTAGCCGTAACATATATGCAGCTAAATATACAGATAAATCTAGTGATTCTTCAACAGCTTCATAAAAATTATCCCTTGTTATGTCATCCTTTGGCATTATTGGGATATTTTGATGATACTCTTTAGCACCTACATCTAATCTTTTTTTGATAAGATCGATGACTAGGTCATTATTTTGTTCTAGGTCTTTTATATCTCCTGATTTTTTATGCTTATCTATTTTGTTTTGCATTTCATCTATTCTAAGGGCCATTTGTTTCATGGCAAAATCAGCTTCAAGCAAAGCTTGTTCAAGATATACTAGTTTGTTTTTTAGTATTTGTTTGTTATTCATTTATGATAGTTTCTAATGATTTTAGTGGTCTTAGTTTATTCTTTGGTATGTAATGATTGATTATTCCATATCCAAAATCTCTTGTTGGGGCTTTTAAGATTTCTTTTTTATATTCCCAGCCTAATAGCTCTACTGTATCTGTATCATCTATGTATTTAGCTAATACATAAATATCTGAGACAACTTTGCCTTTTTCAACAATGAGATTAAATGCATTTCTTGCGGTTTTTACATCAATAATTCCAATCTTCGTTTCAAAGTCCTTACCATTATCGCCAGAAGGTCTTAATATTTTATCTATTTTAAACCCAAACTCTTTTGCGAATTGAGATTCACCTTTTAAGCCTACATATTCGTAATTTTTACTCAATGGTCTACTCGACTTATGGTATTTATGCAGAGTTTCCCGATCGTTTGCTATTTGTTGTAATGTTTTATTCATTACAATTCTCAGATAACTTTGGGTCTGTATGATAATATTCTTCTATCCCAGTCTCTGAACCAACTTCTGTAGCTACATACATTTCTTTAGTTACAGGTATCCTTTTTTGGCTAATATCTTTAGATTTCATTGAATCTTCGATATCTCTGATAAGATCACTTACCTTATTTAAAGCGTCGGTGTTATCACTATTTATATAGAGCTCTCCTCTATAATTATTTAAAGCTGTCATAATAATTTCAGCTTGTTCACGATTTAAGTTCATTCTAATCCTCCAACCTTTATTGCAATAATATTATCAGCACTAGTAATTATATGATAATCATGCTTTATTTCTTCAACCTCCTGTGAATTTGGAGATCGATATCTTTGATAAGATTGTAATTTTATATACTTCTTATCAACATAATCATTATCCTCAATAATTTCTGGTTCACTCCATATATCAATCCATTCTCCATCTGCAAGTTTTACAGCATGGATATGTGATTCATCATGCCCTTTTTGTTTTATTCCAAATAATTTAGCATTCATTAGTATCTTCCTCCTTTGGCTAATTTTCTTAGCACATATTCTTTTGTTTCGTCTTTTAAATGTTCTACCCATTCCATAAGATATTTAAATTCATCTTCATCTAATGGGCCTTTCCTGGTGTTACATGATTTACAAATTAGCTGCAAGTTATCAATGACAGAGTCTCCATCTTTAGCCAATGGAATAATATGATCACATACCATATTTTTTAATGTCATTTTTTTATCACAGTATTTACATCCATCACCATAACTATTATAAAACATTTCACGAAGCTCATCCATCTCAATATCGAATAAAACTTGTGAATCTTCGGATCGTTTTTTAAGGGAGGATTTGAGACTTTGCATTTTTCTCTGGAGCTTTTTATAAGCAATCTTCCAATAAGTACGATGATGAGGTTCTAATACCTCTCGAAATGTTTCTTTATCATATTTCATAATTATAAGGGCTCAGCGTTTTTTGCATTACTTTGCTTGTTAAAAGGCTTATGATACATCGCTGGGCGTGTAAGAGGTCTTTGTCCTCCCCCTTTCAATCAACTGAGCCCTGATAATTTATTATTAAAAGTTCGTATCATACAAGTATTTAAACTTTATGTACGTTTTACTCTTTTAACTTTTCTTATGTTTATGCCTTGTGGCATATCGCTTTCAGCGTTAAATGCTGATATTGCAGCCTTTCTCGCCTTTACTTTATCCAATTTCTCAACAATCTCTACTTTTTTGAAATCATCAGATATAGTATGTGGATCAACGTCGACTGGGCCAAATGTTTCATAAAGCTTATACCTTGCAGTATTAGTCTCGTATACTCCATCTTCGTTCCCAATTTCCATTATAACAGCTGGTAACAATTGCTTGTTAAAGAAGTCCTGTGTCTTTTTAAGTCCTCTTCGTCGTGACTTTAATCTGTCAATTTCATCTTTCAATGCTTCAACCTCTGCGTCAAGTAAGTATTCTTTTTTGTTAAGTTCAAGCATGAAGTGATCGACATTTTGTATTTTAGTCTTGATTTCCCTATGTAGTGCTGTTCTCGCCTCTTCGAGGCTCTTGTGTTGTTCCATGTCAATGTCAGTGGCTTGCTCTATGTGCTCGAGTTGTTGATTTATATCAATGAGCTCGCAAACCAGTTCTCTTGTTGTTGCCATCATTCCTCCAAAATTGTGAAGTTCTTATTCATTATTTTACTATGTATAACTTCAGGTTTCTTTTTTTTCAGTCTAAATGAAGGTGTCCATTCAAGCTCAATATCGAAGAGGTCACCATCACTATTCTTATATAGTGATACTTTTTTTCCTGCATCTTCAGCTGAGCCTGTGATACCAAGCACTTTTCTTGATGCATTTTCTATTGCTCCACTTCCTTTAGCTGCATATAAATCCATTATTTGATTTCTCGAATAGTCTCTTGACACTTGAGATATCTGTATAATGATAATATCTTCATTTACAGCTATATTAGATAGAGAGTGACTTATGTAATTAAGTTTTTCATACTCTCCTCTTTTATTGAATGGTACATCTACAAGGTCAATATAGTCTATTACAACACATTTAGGTTGTAGTTGCTTTATCTTTTCTTGTATTTGCGGTATAGTGGGACTAATAGATTGCATTATGATGTGACTTAACTCTTGTTTGTGGTATTTATAAAGACTTTTATAATTTTTCATTACTGTATCTTTATTAGCTCCAGAAACAATTTGTAAGTTTCTTCTATGCATCACATATCCTGATAGTTCTAATGATAAGAACAATGTTGGAATTTGTTTTTCTTTTATTATTTGATCGTGGTCAGCATTATAACCCAGTACAATATTTTGAGCTAATGCTGTTTTGTTTGCACCAGTTGATCCAAAGATAGTTACTAATTCTCCAGGATATACTGTTGCATCTTTGTCGTATACTCCTAAAGACTTAGCTAAATCAATTGTTCTTCCAGAGAAATCAGTTTCTAATCTTTCTGCTAACTCTGATTGTAATTGTTCACTATTCTTTACATCTATCAAATAATCTTTTCTTTTGTAGTAGATACAATTTGGTTGACAATGATTATGCATTAACACATCTTTGCAACCATATTTATATCCACCACGATAGGTGTCTTCTACCTTTTTAAGTACTACATCACTTCTCAATTGTCTATTATTCCACTCTAATAACGCAGCTTTAGCAGCTACACTAGGTATACCATGTCTAAAGAAATGAGATGCTATTCGCATCATAGTATTATTTCTTGATCCCTCTTCAGGGCCAAGTTTATACATCTTTTGAATACAGGGTACAATGTTTCGTGGCTCTACACTAGATTCCATAACTCTTATCTTAGGAACTTTGGTGATTATTTTATTTTCTAATTCACCATCTCCCCAAATAGGTTCAGTCTCAATTATAATTCGTTTACTTGCTTCAGAATGTATCTCTTTAGCTGTAGATTCATTTATTTGATTGTGCGTTAATGGAATTTTATATAGATTAGATTTTTGATTTAAGGTATTTGGGCATCTATATATTGATGTTCTATTATATACTGCTAAATCTATATCACTGAATAAATTATTCATAGTTTCTTTAACAATAAATGGTAAATCAGTAGTTCCTTCTGGGAAATTAAAGACTTCTCCACTTATTATTATATGATATCCAGTTCCACTGAAATAGATATTGTAGGAGCGTTTGTGAACGTCTAGCTCTTCTAATTCAAATAATATACCTTTTGTTTTGTTAAGTGTATAATCATCAGAATTATCGCCTCTATCTATATCGATTAAAATATCTCTAATATATCGCTTACCTAAGAAATCTTTGAATGTTTTCCTTAGCTTATGATATTCTTTTCCTTCTTCATCATATAGATATAAACTTTTATAGACAGCATATTTATCACCATGCTCTAATATAACATCAATTATTTGTTCTTGCGGAATAAGGAGCCCCCTGTTTTGAGGGCTCCCTATCGCTACTTCGTGATAAAGTTCCACCTAGAACTTGTTTACAGAGCTACCAGCAGTGGTACTGGTCATGTCTCCGTTATTAACAGGTGCTTGGGTGTTATCGTGCTCAACAATGAATTTATTGGCTTTCATGTAAGTGACATAACTATCAAGATCATTTCGACCTTGATCATTATTCTTTACAATTTTGGGACATACTTGAGTGTATGCTTTACCAGCTTTTTCATTCCACTTCTTATAAGTAAATATGTAATACTTATGTTCAGTGTCTGATTGAGAAACACCATAGTTGGCTTTTGTAAAGTTATGATTTAATAAACCTGCAATATCTTTTACAAGCTTATCATTTTCATCAACCCATAAACCATCGGTGTTTACTCCGCCATCCCAACCAATTGCATCAGTGAAGTACAAGATTCTTTTGAGTAGACTACTCTGACCAGTTAAAGTATTATCACTTTCTCTGTCAAATGTGCCTAATAGGCTATATTTCCAGGGATATTGTGAGTTTTCATTTCTAAAGTAAATCTCTAGAAACATATCCATATTTGGATATTCAGCTGATCTGTCCACTATATCGGTAAGTGTAACTGCTTGAAAACCAAGAAAGTTAACTCCTCCAGATGTAGGTGACTCTTGTTTATAAGAACCTCTGTACGGCATTTATTACTCCTATTCTTCTTTGTATTTTAGGATTTCATTCATTACGCTATTGTAATCAAATTCAAGAACTTTCTGGGCTAGAGGTCTCAGCCTACTGCCTACAGTTCTTTCGTCGTATGCTTTAAAAGAAAGATAGAATTTACCATCTTCTTTATTAGCCATAGCGTACCCTATCACGTCTGCACTTGCAGTTAAAGCATAAGCTAAACCTCTTGGTAGCTCGGGCCCTAACTGACTCTTTCCATCAGTTATGACAGTACTCTTTGCATGTGAAACAATCACTAAATTCCTACTTAATGATTTACACAATACTTGGAATTTTTTAACAATATCAAGATTCTTCTTTCTGGCTTGTGCCCAGTCAGCACCCCATGAAGAACCTTCTCCCATTGCTGCTTGTCCTCTTTCATCACATACTTCAGCTTCAATCCATCTATTTATGTGATCAATAGTATCAATAACAATAGTATCGTAAGGTAATTTTTTTAAATTATCCTTTAACCAATAGTATACTTCTACCATAGAATATACTTCTATTGATTCTCCAACAGTTTCACCTGTTCTATTATAATATCCACGCTCTTCATTGGGCACTATTTCTGTAATAGGCTTACCCTTTTCTATAGCTTGTTTATTATCAATCATTTTTGGCCTTGTAGGTGTGTTTAAAGATGTAACTGTAACTGTATTAGCTCCATCTACAAAGTCTGCACCTAAATCTGTATCTATTAATAGGCATCCCTCGGCTCCCTTGGGACTCCATTTACTGGCTTGAGTAGTTTTACCCGTTTTGGGTTGACCGATAAAATACCAGGTCAACCCATTGGGTAATTTAGTCCAGTCAGTGGATACTTTTCTAACTTGAATATCCATAACTATCCTTATCTTGTTTTTACAATGAGATTGTCAGTTCGCATTTCTAAAGGCATTAAACCTATCCAAATATAAGCATAATATGGTCTCTCAGCAATAACATTAAAGATTTGGTCTACTCCAAATCCTCCAACAATTGATGCTGTAAAGATAGTATGCTTCATTGTACAGGGCTCTTGACTTATCTGATGAGAAGGAAGCCACGTATCTAAATAATTGTCATTTTCTTTTGTAGCAACAATTATTTCCATAGCCATAGCTCCCATTCTTAAATCAATAAAGAATTTCCTGTTACTCTGCTCTAACCACAGATTATATGCAACAAGTCTACTCTCCATATTATCAAGACAAGTAACCATCTTAGGCATTGTAGGACTTTTTTCATCATAATATTCATCATAGAACTTTACTTCGTCTGGATTTATTGCATACATTTTAGAAACATTTTCTGCTACTTCAGCTTTAGGTTTACCTAATGCTCCTTGAGGATACATTGTAGTACTCAAGTTATGTTCTTCTAATATATCATGATCCCATCCTGTTATCTTTTTGAATCCCATTATCGAAAGTAGAGGTACCAGCTGTGAGCCGATACCTCCCAATCCCAATATACCAATATGGTTTAACTTAGCTTGAGGTATTAAATCCTTATTTCTTAAGAATCTATTAGTAGCCATAATTACCTCCATAATTATATCCAAAATTATCTGTTTCTAAATTCCAATTCATTAAAATTGATATTTGAGTAGAAGACAATTTCACTAATTCTAGCTGTCTTTCACATTCAATGTCACTCATTTCAGCTGCATCCCATTTATTAAGAATGAATTCTGTCTTTTTTTTCTGAGTTGCAGAAAGTTTAGACAATAATTCGTCTCTTTTTTTAAAGAAAGCTACTGGACTATTACTCAAAGTATCAATAGGAACAGATTTCTCTGGAGTTTTATTCCATTCATTCTTTACACCATTTAATAAACTTGTCTGTTGTCCGTAAATTGGAACAGGTTTATTCTTTTCGATAAGATCAGCTTCAGATACCCATTCATTAAGAGGTTTGAGTCCAGGTATCAATATATTAATATCTGATTCATCCGCCTCAAAACAATGTCGTACTTTATACTGATCCTTATAACCAAACCCAAAAGCATACAAAGCTTTGCCAGCAGAAGCAACCACCAGACTGCCGTAGAAACCTTCTTCTGGTGCCATATCTTGGATTGTATTTGTGTCTGTTGTAGACAAAAATGCTCCCATAGTATTATGACTATGGATTAATCCTATATAGGCTTTCTTTAAGCTTGGCATTAAAGCATAGGTTTCTTTCAGAATTGTAGCTAAATCCTTAGCTTCCCACTCAGTAGCAGCGTGACTGCCTAGGTTTAAAGGGTGGAAATGAACGATTTTCCATTCATTAGGAAAACCATCTTTATCTGTTTTTACTCTATACCATGCAGGGCCAGACCACTCTAAGTTCTTAAATCTATTTAAAAGATAAGTGTACTTGTTGTGTATCTTTGTTGGTATGTTCAGTTTTATGTCCATATTTCTTTAGACTCCTTATTATTTTATCGTATTCATTGATTAACGTCTCTGTTTCTGCAGTCACTGACTGCCTTTTTATAACTTCATATGTATTGATTAAAGATTCTACACTATTAATCTTGCCAAATTTATTCATAATACTAAGTGTATTATGAAACTCATCGTCTACACGATAATATGACATGCGTCTCCAAAATAAACCTGTATCCATTAGATAATCATCTTGATTCTCTCTATTATCTATCGAATACCTAAAATATGAAGATATCTTATTTTCAATACATTTATAGATAAATTCTTTATTTAAAGATTTACCATAAAAAGCTATAAGCATTCTTTTTATTCTCTTACATCTAGAGTTATAAAGATGATTTAGATAATACTTTTTCTTATATTCTTCAGTATTAAGTGTATTCTGCATTGCATCTTCTGTATCTATTGAAGTTTCAGTTACTCTATGCTTATATAATCCAGTATTAGTCATTTTATCATAGAATAATTGCTTTCTTGTCTGTAAAGGAGCTAAATATGTACAATATATATCTATTGCATAATCAGCATCATTTAACAAACTCTTTATCATTTCATTACTATTTATCCAATGATAAAAATCGTTAAGTACTGTAGATAATGCAAGCAAAATAGATTTATTTACACCATGTCCTTCTATCTCTGACAGTCTTTGATCAACACCAGACATTATTTCTCTTGTTGTAAAATAAGTCATAGTACCATCTTCGCTTGCATTTGGAATAACAAACATAGTATTAGCACTGACCCATGGTAAGATAGAAAACTCAGATTGAGAATATTTTCTTCTATTATCCTTTCTTTTATTAACCTCCGTTGTATGTGCTTGAAAATATAAATATTGTTTATTATCAAACTCTTTCTTTATCTTTTCAGATAAATGAGGCTTAATATGATCTATTCTTTTAAATATTTCTGCTAAACAATAAATATCATTAGGAACTGATCCAGTATTTATTTTACATAGATTATTTTTTATGAAATTTCTAAATTCATCAAATTTATCTATTGATTTTTTATAAGTAACAGATTGTATTACAGATGACAAGAATTCTTTAGTAATATTCTCTGATCCTTCTAATCCATTGGTTACTTTATCTATTATTACACAACGATTTAAATTCCAAAATGGTGAACGAGAGTTCCAAGTATTTAAGAACGAATGCAATGTCTTTAAATACATAATTGGGTTGCCCTCGGATTTCCATTTACTAAGGTCTCTATCATATCCACCTAAACAAGGCTCTGATCCAGAAATATGTGGATGCCAAGCAGGTGTCTCTGCACAAAACTCAAAATGATTAGACCATTTATCATTGTACATAGAATTATATAATTTAACATTCCTATTTTTTTCTATACGTGCGTATATTCTGTCAAGATAATGAACTTTTCTACCTCTTAATCTTGGTATACCCATATTAAACACGAGAGCAATATCATCTTTGCCCCATACATCATGAACATATCCATCTATAGCGACTAATCCAAATACTTCATCTGGATTTAATGTCATATTTTTAAGAATTTTCCAATATTCATTATCCATATTCTCCACTCTAAAAACTTTCATAAAAGTTCTTTTTAATCTACTATCGAAAGATTTAACCTTTGATTTAAAAGGTAATCCAGATATAGATGTGATCTCTCCCATTTTAATTGGGAAGGTTTTTTCAATATTATTAATCATGACAACTCCTCATATTGTTTGATTTACTTGGTTTAGTTAAAGTAGGAAAAGCTGGTAAGCTTTGATCTTTCTGGGATATTGACCATTAAATAGTAACAACACTATTCACTTCTCCTATCTCGGGCATGCAGACGGTAGTCTACTTACCTGATGCTACTTTGCTCTTTTGAAAAGAGACAAAATTCCCATCAGCAAGTGTGTGAGTGGCATTAGCCTCACTACTTTCTACATGTATTTGAACTCCCTGAAGAGAAAGATCAAGCTGTGTAGCAAGATCGGCAGGAGTACTGCCTTCCATTTCTCTGGGCATTCCACCATTGTGGAATGATACGACTGTTACATTAGCCATATTATCCTCCGTACGGTTAGGCGTTAAACAGATTTATTTTTTTTAGGTCTTCCACGCTTTTTAGCTACTGGCATCTGTCTTGACCAGTAGTAAACTTGACCCTTAACTTTGTATAACTGATTCCGTAGTTTTTTTAATGGAAAATAATAAAATACTCCTGTAATTATTACACCTCCAAAAAATCCTACAAAAAGCATTAAACACTCAAATAAACTCATTCGTTTATCTCCTTTTCTTTACTTTTTTCATTGCTTTATCGTGTAATATTAAAGTTTTTTCTATCTCTTTATTTACACCTTTACAATAATTGCTGCCAGTTTTAGTTATACTCTTTGCTAACTTTAGAAGATTAACTAAGTGACCGACGGTTTTTGTTTGTAATATACTTGTATCAAGCATATCTTACTCCTTCTCCCTTTCCCTTAAGGGTGCTTCTATCGATTTTATCAATTTCATTATTCGTTCTTTAATTTTTGATTCATCTAACCCTGGTAACGATTTAATTAACTTACCATTATGATAAAAATTCCAGAATCTTGAATTACCTAATTTGTCGATATAATTATAACGAGATTTATTCCCATCTATACTAACTACAACAGTATATTTATTATTTATTGTACAAAGATACCTAGCAGTTACCAGTTTTATATTAATTGACATACTCATGGTTTTTTTACTCCTCTCTTTCTTTTTGCCAAAGATAGTCTTCGGGTTCTACATTAGTTATATTTTCTTTTATATAAGTCAGGCATTTATCATAATCATTAAATTCGATTACCTTATTATCATCATCAAGTAAATACTCTAACCCATTAATACTAATTCCATTAATGGGTCTACCAATTACATATATCATCACTCCACCTCGCTTTCTTCAAATAAATCTGAAGTTTTTAC
>Ga0208920_1000352_pt1 | contig 12199 bp, 10 predicted proteins | sample 19_taG_FD_184094 | JGI IMG/M metagenome (GOLD analysis project Ga0208920, IMG submission 184094) | Marine viral communities from the Subarctic Pacific Ocean - 19_ETSP_OMZ_AT15317 metaG (SPAdes) (version 2) | ecosystem: Environmental > Aquatic > Marine > Oceanic | place: Pacific Ocean | collected...
CATAAGCTAACCCTGCATTGACTATTACAGTTGATGTAGCCTTAGGCCAACCTGGTAAACTTTTCGAAACAACATCATTCATTAAAGATTTGTAATTATTGCCGCCAGTAACAGCAGCTGAATCAGTTTTATCTAACATAGATATAACTTGCCAAGGATATAATTTAGCAACGGAAACATGATCTTCAGTGTAATAATAATTTGGATTTCCAATGGCTGTTTCAACATTAATTTTTCTAGGTTGATTTCTATTGTCTGTCCAAAACAATAAGTTTTCTAGTAAGTTTATACCTGTTACAATGTGAGTGGTAGAAAAGTTTAACCAAGGACCACTGACAATTATACTACCATTACCTGTATTAGCATCAAAAACTCCTATAGCGCAAGTAGCATCACCTAGATTTGTTGAAGTGTTGTTTATTAAGTAAGCTTTATTAGAAAGCTTATCAGGTGAATTATCAGTGTAATCTGTTAATAAAACGAATATTCTATTGTTTATTTGATCTGTTATTTTACCTATTATTTCTACTTTACACGTGCTACTTAAACCAAAGTCTGTAACTTGAATAGTACCTAGCGTGTTTTCTAGTGCTCCGACATCAGAACCTTCTGATCTACTTATAGAAACATTTTCAGCATCGCGGTAATCTCCATTAGGAACTAGACGAGAATCTAGGTCCTTGTTCATTTTTGAATTTATAAAAGTATTTGTAGATTCTGCCATTTTTTAATGTTTAATCCATTTAGATTTACCACGCATCACTTGTGTAAATGCTTCTAATTTAATATTACTTAATCTTATTTTAGCGTTTCTAAGTTTAGCTGATCTATCTCTTTTGTATCTTTGAACAATGTATTCTGGTATATTAGTTTTAGAACTAGTTATTGCATAGACTATATGTGCATACATAGCCTCTTCAGCCATTTTAGGAACTTTAGTATCTTCTTCGTACGCTAATCCATCAGATATATAATCTATTATTATAACTTTGTCTCTTAAATCGCTACTGAAAGAAAAACTACCTTTTCTACTATCTATAGTAAACCAACCATTCTTCTGGCTTATCTCTGGGTTTAAACCATATCTTCTTCCGTAAGCTAATTTCCACCAATCAAAATCGTAAACAGAAAGTGAGTCTACATCAAGTTGACCTGTTAAATTATTTTGATTTAAACTCTGCCATCTATCTGTTGTTATAGATTGTGGTGACTCTATGTTCTCACCTGTTGAACTTTGAGTAGGTATACCATCGTTGCCTTGGGTTATTGGAGTTGGATTACTAGTGAGTGTAGTAGGATATATAATATGTTTAACACCTGAAGCATCTATCCATGAAAGTTGAACATAGTTAACATAATCTTGAGGTATAGGTAAAGTTAAACTAGGAGGTATAGTTAATTCTTGAGACTTTACAGATTTTAAAGTGTCATAACTAAATTCTTGTAAACCTCTTTTAGCGTGGAATATAACATCAGATCTTCTAGCGTTAGATATTACTTTGTCGCTACCCACGTATATCATCATGAAATTTGTTATTATTTCATTTAAGCTTATATACTCATAACCTCCATAATTGTTCCATCTAGCTTGATCTATTGCTCTTATTCTTATCTCTGTTGTTAAAGGAATTACTGTAGTCAGAGTTACTACGTTTCTGCTAACTAAAGAATAATTAGCGAGAGGATATATAGAGAAATCGGAAACACCAGCTGCTCTAGTTTCTACTACATAATTTGCTATTTTATCAGAGCTAGCATCATTCAACACTATGTCAGCTGTCCAAGTTAAATCTTGTGTAGCGGTGTTGGTTCCTGAATATAATTGACTTCCTTGGTAGTATTGATAATTAGTTTCTGTTATTAGTCCCATTTATTAAGTTTTTTCTATCTGATCATCTTGTTGTATTAGACTAGACGCTGTTTGTATAATCTGTGGATCTCTTATTATTATACCAGCATATTGTAATATTCTTAATATAACTTCTGTTTGTTCTAGCTCAGATAATTCAAAATTAACAGATCCACTCGCAGGTACCGTGCCCGCTGGAGGTGGAACTGTTCCTTCATATATGTATTGACCTAAAGTACCTATTTGATAAGCCCAAACTACATCAGCTGGTTTTCTTAAATAGTTTATAGTTACCTCTGTTATATTAGGTGATATTTGTAATGTGTGATTTCTTATAGTGAATACTGGAAAATTAGCACTAGGTCTTGTTAGTGGAGATTTGTTTATTAAGTTAAATTCTCCTTGTGTTATTTCTTCAATGACAGTAGGATACTCTGGACCAAAAGGATTATTTCCAGCAGCGTTTGTTCCTACATACGTTACAGTTCCTAACTTGTAAAATCTAGTTAATTGTGTTAGATCAAAGTTAGTAGTTGTTGATTGTCTTTCAAATACAGCTATTTTTTCTTCAACTGTTTTAATTTTGTTAGCATATTCAGTACTATTATTAGCTTGTCTTAAAAATAAATTTAAGTCTTCAAAATATTTATCTAATATTTCTAACTGAACTTGAGTAGCTAAGCTATTAAATTCAGCTGGAGTCATGTACCCTCTCTGTTCTTTATTTAAAATAAATAACACAGTTTGGTAAACAGTGTTTACGTTTATTGCCATATTTGTTTATTTAAAAAAAAGGTGGCGTTTAAACCACCTTTAATTATAATCACTTGTTATTTTAGTTTTTTCTGTATAGAGTTATATACTTCTAAACCTTCATCAGTTTTAAACCAAGCAGCCATAGCAGAGTATGGATTTTCATCAAATGGAACATTCAATAATTTTCTTCCATTTGTAGCCCATTTAAAAGATCTATTGTCATCAGATAATATTATTATTCTATCTTCTGTCGCTCTTATAGCTACATTTCTTAATTCAACATTTTCATCTTGAGCTAATTCTAAGAATAATATTGGATTTCTTTTAGCAAACAAAAGCAAGTCTCTTCTAAGTTCTTTAGATGACAACTTAGAAACACTAGACCCTACTTCAACTCTTAGTATAGCTTCTGATTTATCTACTTCCATTTCATAAGCCATATTCATTGCTGATATTTCAGCTTCTAAATAATCAAACTGATCTTCAGCTACAGCTACTCTATCAAACTCTGTAAATATTAAATCTTTATGAGGATGATGAGATAAAAACTCTTGTAAATTTCTTTTTTCTTTAGGAACCATCATGTGTCCATCTTTAAACACAATATGTTTCATTGTTACTTGACCTTGCTGCTCATCTACAAATATTGACTTTTGATTTGTAGCATATCTTAATTCTCTTTCATAACCTTTGTCTTTGTCAAAATAGACTAAAGGATACCTACGAGAATGCCTGCTAGGTAGTGTATACGTTAATGGTTCTTTACCATTTAATAAATAGTAATTTCTATCTTTATACTCCCAAGTGTCTACAACTTTTGGAGTTTCAACGACTTTGTCAATCGTTTCTACAGTTTTTGCTGTAGGTTTTTTCTTTGTTTTTTCCATAATATAATATAATATAATAATTAAAAAAGATCCTACCTAAGTAGGACCTTGTATTTATTTTGTATGCTCACTTACATGCCAGTTTATAACTTCGTGACACCTACATAATCAGCTAACTGTGAAAATTCTATATCTAATGTTGTACCAGAAGAACCATTAATAATATTAATACCATTAATAACAGTATTAACATCATCTTGCCCTAATCCTGCACCAGCTTGATTCTCAATTTCCACCACGTATCCAGCGCCATATGTTATTTGAACTGCTGGGGTGTTATCTTCAACTCTAACAACATCTTCTGTTGAAATCAAATTAAAACCAACAGCATTGTCGAATTTATATTTTAAATATCCCATAATTTATTTTTTTAGATTATTCTAGAAGCAGACATACTTGTTATAGGTGCACTTAACTCACTTGGAGCAATACCTTCTCCTGAAGCTCCTTCAATTTTTAAAACAGCGTCTAGTATTTTTTTAGTATCTTCAGTGTTAATACTTGAAAAATTAACTTGTAATATCGTTCCATTTGAATAGTTAAATACTATACTAGTGCCGCCACTTTCTTGAACATCCATTATGTTATCTGCAGGCAATAGATCAAAAGTTCTATCAGCCTTGAATAATTTTACATATCCCATTTTCTTATTTTTTAAATGTTAATAAAGTGGAGAGCGTTAACCCTCCACATTTATATAATGATTAAGCTCCTTTGAATAACACGAAGTTATTAGCAGCTTGTACGACTAAACATCTTTCAGATAAGAAATTAACTCTCATAGTGTCAAGATCAGAAGTAAAGGCTCCACCTACAGATCCAGTGATCCAAGATTTCATTCTTCTATCTTCAGTTTCAGAAGCTCTATATCTTACATGTAAGAAAGGACGTCTGATATTTGATCCTAACATTTGATCGTATACTGTAGTAGTTCCAGCAGGAACCATTACACCATCAATCTCTTTGTCTAAACCTCTAGTTGTAGCATCATTTAGATATTTCCAATCAGTCTTGTAGAAGTCATAAGAACCTCTTCTAAAACCAGAAAATCCAAAGTTTAACGCCATATCACCATCGTTCTCAAATAGACCATAAGAAGCAGCTTGAGCAGAAGCAAATCCACCGTTAACAGCAGCTATCATATCATCAAAATCAAGAGCAGTAGCTCTAGATAAGAAAAGCATGTTTTCTTCTATAGCACCTTGCTTGTCTAGGTTTTTAAGGATTTCATCGAAATCACCTAAAGCACCAGAACCAGGAGCAGCAGCACCAGCAAAACCAGAGTATATATTACCTCTTGTTTCAATAGCAGAAAATAAACCTTCAGTACCTTTTACTACTTGTCCAGGAGCAGCTAATGTAGTTGCAGGTGTAAATTTAGGACCGAAAGTCTCACCAGCTGTAGCCATTTTCTTTCCTTCAACCATTGACATTTCAAGATAATCTTCGAAACGTAATCTTGTTTCAGACTCAGCTTTTAAATACCATAAGTATCCAGATTGACCATCTTCAGTAGCAACTTCAACCCATCCAATTTGAGCAGCATCAGAACCAGCTAGTTCATAGTTGTCTTTCAATATAATTGGAGAATTTTTAAACGTACTTAAAGTTGGCTCAATAGCTCCACTCATACCGTTAGTTCCTTTTGGAAATTCAGAACCATATACGAATAAACTATTAGTAGCACTAATTAAAGTAGTACCTGCTAAAGTAGCGCCTTCATAACTAACACAAGATAAAGTGTTAAAAGTAGCACCAGTAACATCTTTAACTAAAAGTTTAGCAGTAACTAAACCTGAAGCATCAGAAACTAATATAGTATTACCTACTCTTACAGCACCAGTGTCTTGACCAGCAGGTAAAGCAATAGTTACTGTATAAAGTGGATCAGCAACTTCTGCAACAGTTACAGAGTCATAAGCAACGTGTAATCTATTTTGCTCAGACCAAATAACTTGATCAGAAGTCATTGGCATTTCTGCTCCAACCATTCTCAAGAAACCACCTAAAGTTCTGTTTCCGTATCTTTCTACTTCAGCTTCGTAAAGCTCAGGTAGATATTGTTGTCCCCATTGTTCAAACCCAGCTCTCTGAAAGTCAATATAATTGTCTTGTACAGTTACTTTGTTTGGCATTGGAGTAATTTGTGCGGGAAACGCACCTATTCCAGGCGCTGTCCCATTATCTACAAATCCCATTTGTTTTTATTTTTTAGTTGTTGTTTTTATTTTTTCTTTTAATTTTCAACCTAGAACTATCTGCACCGCTAATTGCTCTTACTTTTAAACCATTAATAAACATATCACCATTAGCTTGTGGCCTAGGCTCATTTGTTATATTATTAGACTTAGCCATAATATCTTTAGTAGCGTCGGCTTTACCTTGCTCATAAAAATGTTTAGCTACAGCATCAGCATTATCAGCAGCATAAATAGCTTTGTGGTAGTTAACAGCATCAACAACTTCTCCTTCTTTGTTTAAGAACTTCTTAACAAATGTGTTTAAGTTAGACTGTTTTGCTGCGACATCGCTAGAATTGTTTACATTATATTTAAAAGTTTTATCTCCAATTTTAAAATCAAAACCTTTGAAATCATTGAAAATATCTTTTGTTTTTTGTTGAAACGTTTCATGGCGTTGTTTAGCTATTTCTTGTTCTTTGTTGTATGTATTGAGAAAATCTAAAGCTTTCTTACCTTCATCACTAGTATTAGATTTAATTTTAATTTCATCATAATACTTTTGTTTTGTCTGGTCAAAGAAAGTTCTAGCTTTCGCAAGTTCTTCTTTAGCAGCAAGCTGCTTTTTTTTAATTTGTTTCTCTTCTTCTTCATCTTCGTCATAAGAGAATTTATCTTCTATTAAAAATTCTATTTCTCCTTTGTCTAGATGAGGTTTAGTAGTTTTATAATACTCTAGTAGTAGCGCATCTGGATCTACTTTAGAATAATCAGTGTTTAACCTTACGTAATCTTCAATATCACCACCAGTATCTTTCATAAAATCTACTAGTTTATTTATATTTTCTGGTAATACTGGAGCTTCTACTTTTTGTTCCACAGGCTTTTCTAGTTGCTCTGTTATCTCAACTATAGGATTTACTTTTTCTTCTTTACTCTCAACGGCAACGATTTTTTCTTCGTGTGTTTCTCCCACTTTTTCGCCATCTCCGGATTCGTTGCGTACATCCACTTTCTCTGTGCTTGGCTCTTGAACGGCATCTTCTTGTTTTTTAGTTAGATCAACTTTAAAAACCTCATTTTTAGGTTTTTTATAAGAAGGCTTTTTTATTTTTAAACCTTCTACTTTTTCTTCTTTTATTTCTGACATAATATAATATAATAGTTAATAAAATTATTGTGATAATAAGTCACTGTATTTTGCATCAAAATTTATTGGAGGCCCATCCATTTGTCTTTGTTGTATCATTTCACTTTGTTGTGAGCCTTCTAATTTTGTTCTTTGATCTTTCCTATCTTCGATCATGTTTTCTTTTTGACCTTGAGCATCTATTTCCATCTGCTTCAATTTCATGTCATAAGTGTATCTAAGATCTAATAGTTGCTGATCTATTTGAGCTTTTTGCTGCATTTGCAATATTTCGAAATCACTTTCTGCTTTTGCTAATTGCATCTTTTGCTCTGTTATAACTTGTTGTTTTTGTGTTTCAGCTAAAGCTGTTTGTTCTGCTAACTGACCGTTTGCTTGAGCTTGAGCTTGAATATTTTGTTGTTGAATCTGTTGATCTCGTTTTTGCTTTCTTTTTCTTCTTTCTTTAAGCATTTGATTAGCCAACTTTATGTTGTTTATTTCTCTAAGATCAATTGCATCTTCTAAATCAATAGCATTTCCTTTTAAAGCTATTTGTATATTCTGTTCTAAGTATTGTCTTTCTTCTTCGTCTGGTTCTAAATTTAAGAATATACCAAAATCATGCATGTTTAAATTACTTATTTCTTCTAAAGTAGAAACATTATATCTTGATATACTATTTTCTAAAGCAGACTTAGTAAATGGATATTCTAAAGAGTCTGATATTCTTAAACATATATTCTCACAAGTTCTTGATGTTAAATATAACATAGCTTGCAATAAGTGTCTAGTTGCTGTATTAGAGTTGGCAGCAGCTAATTTCTGTAAACCAACTAAAGCATTTTTATCTGGAGTACTCCCGTCTCTAGCTTCATTAAGACCCGTAACGTCTCTAATCATTTTTAGATAATACTCATAAGTCTGTATAAGAGATTGTATTTTAGCACCACCTGAGCTAGACTGTAATTCTTGTATAGGAACTTTACCTCTATTAGGATCACCGTCTTGAGTTAAAGATCTACCTACAATACTACCAGTTTGAAAATACATGTTTAATGCCTCAGCAGGATTGTAATTAGTTCCATTACCTAAATCAACCTCTGCTAAACCATCCATATCTAAATATACACCATCTGGTACTATTCTAGACATCACTTGTTGTAGCTTTAAATGTGTTAACTGTATCATATCAGCAAAACCTGTTACTCTACTTACTAAGCTTTCTATTTTACCTTTATACATTCTAGGAGCACATATGCTGTAATTCATTTTAACTCTAGTTGTATCTGCAAAAGGTCTTGTCATGTTTTTAGATAATTCCCAGCTCAACATCATAGGGTGTCCTAGTATTTTAGCGCCACTATAAAGCGTTTCTATAGTTCTAGAAACTCTTTCAAAGTTGTCATTTTCTGGTGGATTAAATGTATCAGGCTTTTCTAAAGCTTTTTCTAAACCTGTTGGTGTTTCTTTTATTTTAAAAACTTGATCGCTATACGTCTTGTATTCAAAGTAAAGTACTTGAACAGTTAAGTTATCATTTTTACCATTAAAACCTCTTAAGTATTCAGAGTTTCCATCATATTTCTGTATAGTTTCTAATTCCGAATCTGTTAAGTAAGGAAATTGCATTTTTAAATCAGCCAAAGATATTGACTTAACTTCGCCTACGTAATATAAATCTTCAAAGTTTGGATCTTCTGTATATGAGTAAACTAAAGTTGATGGATCTACATAGTCTACAGTAATTCCTTCTGCTTGGTTCCAGTTTGTTTTAGTACAAGCAATACCTAAAATTGTTAAATCTTGAGCTATTCTTCTTCTAGTTAAGTCATATTTGTTTCTCTGTAAAACATCATTTATAACTTCTTCTTCTGCTATTTCTATAGACTGCTTATAATCTAATTGTAAATGCAGTTTTATTTCTTCTTCTGTTTCTAATCCTAACTCTTTGTACTGTGGTGATTGAACTTTTTGACCAGTGACTTGTTCTATTTTCTGTGCTAGCTCTCTTTCTCTAACGTCCCTCATTAATTCTTTAGCATAGTCAGTTCTTTTTTTAGTAGAAAAAGGATCAACAGCAAATGCTTTTATTTCATAATTTCTTTGAGACATTCCATTAACAACAATATCCACAAACTTAGGTATCACAGGTACAGGTTTCCAATCAAGGTTTAAATAACTTAAATCTCCATTTATAGCAAGTTCATCTTTGTATTTCTTTGTTGGTTGCTCTGCTCTTGCGTATAATCTTAAACTATGATAGTTATTGTAGTTTACTGCATAACCAGGATTATTAGTACCATATCTATAGTTTTTAAACCATTCTCCCTCAATAGCTCTAGCAACAGCAAGCCCATATTCTAAAGTAGCTTTCTCTGCATCAGGTACTACCTGATCTGGAAAAGAACTATTATTAGTTGTGTAAATCATATATTATTGTATTAATTTAGAAATTGCTCCTTCGTTATTATATCTTTTAATTCCTATGTTTATTTTTTTAGAAACCTTATCTTGAACAGGTCTATACTTATTTTTATTACAAGCCATTATAGCTAGTCCAGAGCTTATAGTAGCATCAAACTTTGTTCTATTGTTTATGTTAAACCTAGACCAATCTATTAGTGTTTTTTGAAAATACATATTACCCATTGAGTTTTGTAATTGACCAACATTGTCGTTTATGTAAGACTCTATAGCTGCAGCATGAGCTTGTTTAATATCTTCACTTGAGTTAGGTATTCCACCTATCTCTCTTTCTGTAGTAGATAACTTATTCCACACTTTATCAGGTCTATTCATGCTAAAACCTCTATAGCCTCTTCTTTTAAAATAATAAAGTAATCTTGGTTTATTGTTTTCTACTAAAATTGGCATGCCGTAAAATATACAAGCCATTAAAACATCTTCAAAAAATATCTCAGCTGTTTGTGGCCTTGATATATATTCTAAAAAGAAATGATTAGGCGGTGCATCTTCCATGCTAAATTTTGTTAATCCATGAAGTGCTCCTTTAGAGCCGCGACCGTCAACAGTGCCAGAAATATCATAACTATCACATCCGAAAGCTCCCATATGATCATTGCCTGGGTATTTAATTCCATTTTTTATTATTACATTATTTTGTATAGAAACTTCAGGAACCCAACTAACTCTAAATCTACCATTAGCATTAGGCATGAAACTAACGCTAGTATCTTTAATCCCATTTTTCCATTGAAAATTACCTATGGATATAATAGCGTTGTTGTTAGCTTCCTCATTAAAATCTATTTGCTCGTATATTTTAACTAGATTAAACAAGCTATCTTTTGTTTCATCCCTAAAAGCATGCTGCTCTGTTCTTGGAAATTGTCTGTAATATTCGTTTAAACTGTCTTGATCTGATTTGAGTCCTTCAACTTCGTTTTCCCAGTGCTCAATAACTCCGACTGTAATTGGTTCACCATCAACTCCTTTGACTGGACTCTTTTGTCCAACGAAGACAGGAAATCCAAAAGTATCCATGAATCCTTCGTAGTTCCATTCCATAGGGATGAAAAGAGAGTAGAGGCCAGAAGATGTTTGTCCGTTTCTATTTCTTTTAGTAACGTCTGAATTGTAATATAATTTTTTGAAGTTGTCTCCACCTTTATCTAAAGCATTTGAAGTTGAGCCCATCATACACTTGCCTACAATCTTTGATCCTAGTCTTAATGTAGTTTTTGTAACTCTCCAGTTATTTAATATATTGTCAGGTCTTTCCCATTTACCACTCTCATCGTGAGCTAATAGTTTTAACTTTTCACCATCATAAGAGTTATCACCTGTATTTTTCCAATCAATAGTTGTGTCAAGTCCATCTAATTCTCTAAGCTGTTCATTCGACTCAAGCTTTCTTCTAGTAAGCTTTGATGCCGGAACACGATATGCCAGTTCAGTTTTTGGCCTGTCCATACCATCTTGAATGGGTTTAAAAAAGAACGGGTAGTTGACTGATATGGGTACAACTTTATCTGTAAACATTTTTTTGGCATCTGAACCAGACTTGGAAAGTATCCCGAATCTAGCATCGGAAGATATTGTAGCTTGGTTGACAAGTTCCGCGCTTGACATAAAAGAGAATCCAGATCGTCTGTTTTTGAGATAGCACATTCCGTAACATCTTGTATCAGCTTTACATGCTTCCCAAAATATAAAGAAGAGTCTGTTTGATTCCCTGTAATCCGGTGCTCCAACGTCGATTTTTGACCACTGCAAATACATGTAATGTGTGCCAGTAATATAAGTAGGAATATTGTTATTATAAAACCAGTAACCTTGTTCTCTTCTTTCGAACTCTTTGTCGATATAATCATACCACTTTTCTTTAAATTCAGATGGATATTCTTCCCAATCAAACCTGCTTTTAATTTTTTTTAATTCTTTCGGATATTCTTGTCTTTCCCAGTATTGCTCCGCTTTCTTTTCGCTTCGTTTAAACGGTTCACTTGTTGCTGGTAAAGCAATCCTGAGATCTTGTATTTCAATGATTTGTCCAATTTTTCCAGTTTTACTTATTACTATAAAATCATAATCAGAATTATAACCATAATCCCATTTTTTAAATCTATTGTTTTTAGCTAAAATCTTAGGGTTTACAACATCTTTAATCTCTTTCCAAAGTGTTTGCTCGTAAATCACTTGCTTCTCCCTTCTGCAAAACCTTTAAAGGTTTTTTCTATTTTAATTTCTTTAGGCTTTTCATTTAACATATCTTCCTCTTGTTGAATACGATTAAGTATTTCAAAAGCATCAAATATAGCTAGCTTTTTAGTAGCGGCAGCATTTTTTAATCTATCAGCGCTTACATCATCGTCTGAGTCAACAATCTTTTCTTTTGCTACCTTAATAAGTTCCTCAACTGCTTTTTGCCCAGCTTGGATTATTTTCTTCTTCGTTTCCTTGGTATTCATGAGTTAAAGCTATATCATTAGATTTCATACAATAAAGTCGTTCACCCTCTATAACAAACTCAAATTCAGAGTTTGGTGTGAACGTAATAAGTGTTCCAGGATTGATTCCTAGAGCTTCTAAGGACTTATTAGAATATTTAACTATTCCAACATTGGGTTGTTCTTTTCTGTTCTCTAAGAAGCTTTGGTTTTTTAATGGTTTTATAAAGCAGTATTCTAAATGAGCTTTTAGATTATACATGTATATTTGTTCAGGTGAAACAAAATAAAGATCATTTTTAAAATGAGTTGAACTATTTCTTTCTCTACCTTTTTGATCATACCATCTTCTAAATATATTATGATGAACATATAATTCATCTCCTATGTTTATTTTAGTATTATAAGCTATAGGAGTAGAAACTACTAAAGCTTTTTTACTAACAAAAGAATGATCTTCAATACTTGTATTGATTATTAACTCT
>Ga0208920_1000361_pt1 | contig 12067 bp, 9 predicted proteins | sample 19_taG_FD_184094 | JGI IMG/M metagenome (GOLD analysis project Ga0208920, IMG submission 184094) | Marine viral communities from the Subarctic Pacific Ocean - 19_ETSP_OMZ_AT15317 metaG (SPAdes) (version 2) | ecosystem: Environmental > Aquatic > Marine > Oceanic | place: Pacific Ocean | collected...
AAAGGCTACTATAATAGCAGCCATACTTTTATTTATAGTCATTTTATTCTCCTAATTACTAAACCCTACAAACTGATAATTTAAACCGACTTTAATATCATAAGCTGGTCTCTCCCAATAATCTAAATATTTTCCTTCAACATAAAATCCTAAATTTTCTTGTAATTTAAATCCAATCACTGCCCCAATATCATAATCATACCAAATCTCTGTTCCTGCTTCTAAAAATTCAAAATCAGCAGTTATATTTCCATCTTCTTCGTGTTCAGAAAAGGCGATGGCGTTATGAAAAGAATATTTATCCATACCATAATGATAAGGATATATACTTCCCCAAATATGAAACCAGTGATTATCAGTATATTTATAATAATCTATTCCAAGCGATACTGATATTTCTCTTTGATTTCCTAAATCTTTTACCTGTTGATTAAACCACTTTTCTAACAATCCTGGAAAATGATATTGATAAAATTCTCTATCAGTCATTGCCATTAATTCGCCGTCCGCATCAAACCATCTCCAATCATAACCTACAAATCCTACATATTCACCAGTTGAATTATCATAAATTGAAAATCCTTCTCCATCTGGAACACCATCTCCATCTAAATCTATACTATATGACATATCATCTACACCAAATTCATCTTCTGCGAAATCCCACCAAGCTGAAGAATACCAAGATGAATCTATAATGGTTGGTGCGAATCCATATACTGGATGTGATCTGCCACTTAATCCAAATGAAATATTAAAGCTTGCCGTTTCAGAACTAAATTCTTTTCTTAATCTAAAATCGGCTTGGCCAAATCTTAAATCTTCCATTTCTAAATCTTGATATTTTATCTTAGCAATAAACCAATTACCAAGATATCTCAGAAAATATTCTTGTGATCTAAATTGTTCATCCCACCTACGATTTTCAGAATACTTTATGAGATACTCAAATCCTTTTACTCTACCTATTGTAGCCGCTTCATTAGGATTTTCTTGACCACTACCTTTATACCAATCACCACCAACTCCAGCGTTTTTAACACCCCGTTTTGGTTCATAATTAAATCGTGCTATTTTTCGTATTCCAAACGATAAATCAAAATCCGGGTCTAAATCTCTTTCTTCTTTATGTACATTTAATTCACCACTTAACCAATTTTCCTCTCCTGTTTCGGGGTCAATCATTGAAAGTGAATATCTATCTTCTTCCCATTTTGGTGAGGCTAAATTGAATCCGGCATAAACTGTCGAATACTTAAAAAAGTTTTGAAATGCTCCCCCTATTTGTCCAAATAAAAAAGATGTTGATAACAACAGTCCAACCAATAATTTCTTCATTAATTATTTCTCCTCGTTACTCTTGCCCCTGAATTAGAACTTGAAGAACTACTACTTTTACTCCCACCTGTGTTGGAAGATGAACTTGACCCTACCGAAGTATTGTTACTTCGTCTTATAACTAAATTAGAATTGGTACTTGTATTTTCTCTTGTCCAAGTTCTTTTATTACTTACAGTATTTGTATTTTTTATAGACTTTTCATTTATATAATAATATGGATTATAACTTCTATAATATGGACTGGTGTAATAATTCCAACCATACATATTTGAATATCTATTCTGATATCCAAATGGTGAACTATACCCGTAATAAGAATAAAACAGTTGGTCACTATAATATGTACCTAATGAATATGATGTATAACTATCGTAACCCCATTCCGTTTCTTCTGTTTCAGGTTTGAGTGAATGTAACGCAGCAAGTTGTGTATAGCACCCCAACAAGGACATGCTCCCAATGACCAATACACAACTCAATAATATGTTTCTAAGTTTCATTATTTATCCCTATGTTTTCTATTCCAACCACCTGGTTTAAAATGTTTCTCACCTTGATGATATCCAATATAGTAAGCTAAACTTCCAACTACAACTAACCGAACAACTGAACGAATCTTTTGTCTCTTAGCCATTTCTTTACGTTTGGCCATAACCATTCTATTACGTCTTATATCACCTCGATTCCAATCTTTCTTATCATGTTTACGTTCTTCTTTAATAGTAACTTCTGTCTTACCATCTTCTTCTTTAATTTCAACTTCTTGTGCCATCAAAGGTAAAGTGAAAGCTAAAATTAAAAAACTTGAAATTAACTTCTTCATGGTTTTCTCCTTATTTATAAATATCTCTATAAATCAAATCTAATTACTAAATTTAATGGAGTTTCTAGATCATTTTTGATTGGTCTTGCCAATTTACCTAAAGCAACCAAATTATTAGTGTCATTGTAAAGTCCAATATTTGTGATGTATGGAGCAAAATCGGAATGAGTTACAAAATTGTTAAATGTATCAGTAGCATTATAAGTTTGTTTAAAACTCTGTCCCCCAAGAAATTGCCAATAAACAGAAGATCCATAAATAGCTGGGCCCCTTCCTTCATGTGTAGTATCATTGTATCTAAATCCTGGTGCCGGTTCATCTCCTGGTCCAAAGTATTTATATCTCGTTATACTTTCAGTTGCTGTTGTTATACTTCCACTATAACCTTCTGTTACACTAATGTTCATAGTTTTATTTAAATCACTTGGCATAACCTTACAATTATATTGGTGCTGATATATTGTATGTGTAGACCTAAAACTGAATGAAAATCCATCATCCCCGTTAGTTAAACCTACTCTCCTATAAGAACCTGTTTCTGTAATGGCTACTATACCATGCTTATAAAAAATATTTCCTACTTGACTTCCACTTGCATCGGCGGTTAGATATGCTCTATCGAAACTAGCACTTTTGTAATTCGCGAAACTTGAAGAATGAGCTAAATCATAAAGATTTCCATCACCATCATCTATAATTGTTATTGAACTATCAGTGCTATTATCAACGAGTCTAAAAGAATTGGGTTTTATTTCTTCGCCAAAGAATTTTTGAGGTACTGTTATAATATTTACACTCTCATATAACTCTCTTTTATTATCATAGATATTCCCCAACCTATAATATAAATTTTCATTATCTATTCTATGTTCTGATCCAACAACATTTGTTTTACTGCCACCTACATCGTAATAATCAGCTAAATATCTTTGTGGTCCATATTCTGGACTTTTATTATAATTGTTTCTGTAAAATAAATGGTGAACACCATAATAGGTAGGAATTTTATAAAATGTTTGAATTGTAGCTGCATAACCACTAGCATAATCATAAAAGGATTGAGATGCTGCCGTAGCTACATCAAATCCTCTTACACTTCCACTGAGGCCTTCAAGTCCAAATACACCACTCCCACTATCTACATCTGAAAATGAAAATTGTTTATGAACTTGAAATGGTTCAATCGAAATATCGTCTGGTCCGAACTTTCTATAGAAAGACACCGTTTGTCTCCCTTACGTTAAAAATCTAATTTAACTTTAACTATTGCTTCTCTGGCAAATGACTTTAAGATAGGTTTACTAAGTTTAGCTACAGCTAACAGTTCATTAGTGTCATTATAAAGACCCACAGTTGAAATATAAACTTTTGGATCTCTTTCAAACGTCTGCTGAGTCAATGAACCATCTGACGATGTAAAAAATGTAGGATTGTTACTAAAATTAAAATCTCTATTATGAACTCTACAGAAATAATGTGTTGAAGAAATATTTTCTTGTCTACGAGCTCTAAAACTAACACCTCGAACTATATCATTAAACATTCGTCCCGCATTGTTATTATTTGTATCCGAAGAACTTACTGTTCCTAAGTTCAATTGTCCAGTAGAACCTGAAGCATTCAATGGAGCTGGATGTAAAATTATAGCTCCCATATCTGGATAAAATAATCCGTACCCACCACCAGCTTGAGATGCAGCAGCTGTATTAATAACAGCTGTTCCACTCGAAATAGAACCTGAAACTACATCATAAACCCTACCACCAATATCTACTGATGATAAATCCGCTTTAGAACTATTATCAATTAATTTAACTGTTCCCGCACTTGAACTTAAATGAAGCTCCCATTGGCCTGGATCTATTCTTTCCCTAAATCTCGACCTTCTAAAAGAAAGTACATAAATATCATCAGAATCATAAGGACCTGCAAATGTAAATTTATCATCGGTTGGTCCTAACATTACATTTCCAAATTGATTATAAACAGCTGCAGTTGCTCTATTGCCAGTTGATAATCCAAGACCACCTTTAGAACCACTACCTCCATCATGACCATAAGCTACACTGAACTGAACTTCTGCGTTTGAATCTGTTGCTGGATCTGTTTTATATACATCATAAAAATAATCACCACTACTACCACTCTGAGTTGAGGAAGTATAAAAAGAGGTTAGTGTAGTTGATCCACCAGACCACATTCCAGAAGAAACAGTCTGTCTTAGATTTTCTACTATATCACCCGATGTTCCATCTTCCTCAAAAGTAAAAGCTTTAAAAATTTCCGCCATTATAAACTCCTATTAAGTTAATGTAGCCTTGACTGTTAATGGTACTGTAAAAGTAGCTCCAGTTTTATTACCAATCACGGTTAATTGAGTTTTAATTACAGATGTAAGTGATCTAGATGTAATATTAACTCTCTGTGCAACAACTGTGATACTCCTCTTCTTCTCTTCTTCACTTAAGAAAATTGGAGTCGTTGCTCCTGCCACATTGACTTCTGCACCTTCACCAACAACCATAGTGGCTGCATCTGAATCATGTAAAATAAATGTATATCCATCAGTTGCATCATCACCATTTCTGGTAGTTGGACTTACTGCCTGAGAAATCCCGGCTCGTTGAAATACATAGGAAGCTACTGCCAATTCAAGTATAGGCATCTTAACTGTATCTTTTGGAAGTGTTACCAATTTATATCTCATAGACTGATTTTCATCTGAAATTGCTTCTAACATAGGCATGTTTTCAATTACAGCCCCATAGTAATTTGTTCCATTTGGATGCGTAGTATCCCACAGTGTATAATCTACTTCATCATCAGATAAAGCAAATTTAGTAATTTTAAATTCATTTTCACCCCTTGCTAATAGTTCCCTGCCCTTCTTTGTAAGAACAGCATCTATTGTAATTGAGGAATTATCAAGAAATCCCATATTATTTTCTCCTGTGATTTGAGCATAATAGATAAACAAGTTAGATAATTTAACTCACTTATAAATATACTCTTTGTTAATTTTTCACACCTTTTAAGTTATTATGCAGCTTTAAGCTTTGATGAACCTCCATCTGCAGTTGTCAATACAGTAGCGTCTCCTATTATTATCTCTACTGGTGATTTTCCATCTGGTGTTGTTTTTTGTGTTTGTAAACATCCATCAAATGCTAAATTTCTTAGTGCCTTAACTTGTTCCCATTTAGTGTCATATTCAGATGCATAATATGATGAAGAATCTGCATTTAAATGTAATTTATCATCTCTATCCCTATAAATAAGACTATCTTTACTATAAAATGATGGAGCCCCAGATGAAGTATAAAAATAAAGTGTAGATTGATTAAAATCCGATGCTCTAGAACTACTAACAAACGGAATTACTGCTTCAGCAAAAACATAATTAGGTCCTCCTATATCAACTGAAGCGGTTGCATAAGGAGTGTGAGAAACACCTAATTTATATAAAGTTGGATCTATAAAAAAACTCTGTGAAATGGCTCCTTGATGATAAGGATATAAACCATCATTTACAGTACTTCCACTCATCACTAATTGTGTTCCATATCTTTTATCTGGTAAAGTCTCATTATCTGTTTCTCTTGTTATTGAAATTGACCCAGAAAAATATTCGTTAGAAGATGAAGGTGGACCATTAAATACTCTCACCTTTGGTCTTTCAAATATATTTGGTTCTATGACAACCCCAAGAGTAGGTTTAACTCTTGCTGGCAATAAATCTACAAGTTGTTCAAATATAGAAAAGTCATAAAATTTTAATAGTCTAAGATAATCCCAAAAATTGTTTGGACCTGTATATTTCTGCCAATAAGTTTCTCTAACTCCAGATAATCCCCTGTATTCATATTCATATAAATCTCTTGGATCTCCAATATACTGATTAAAATCTAAATCTGCAACAGAAAATTGAATATCTTCATTGACCACATCAACTGGTGAAAAATATAATCCAACTTTATTTGAATCATTTGGTGCAAAATCAAACGCACTTACTTCAGCCCGTTTATCAACACTTAACTGACCTCTTTCTAATACATTACTTTCTATTCTTATTTTACTTCCTAATCTTCTACTTGGGCCATTGTTCGGAACAAACATTTGCATTTTATCACTAATACTTGAATAATTGGTCTCATTTGCAAATCCGAATGCACTTCCAGTTTGTGTAAATGTTTGATTTGCAGAAGTATCTCTTATTTCATTATCAGTAGAATGGTTTTTTGCTTCATTAAATGAATATCTCATAATCAATTCTGTGTAAGAAGCCGAAGGGCTATTTCCATCATATGCTTTTGCTGCTTTAACATGATTATCAAATCTAGACTCACTTAACGCAGAATTCCACAATCTAAATTCTTGCATAGAACCACTAAAAGGAGCTCCGAAAGTTGTTAAATAATTAACTCCAAATGCTGATCCTGTCCGCCCTCCCAAATAAAGTGCAGAATCCGCGGTGAAAGATTCATTGTATGACTGAGTTGCCGCCTTTATAGATCCAGTCTGTCCTGCTTCTAACATTATATAAAAACTATCTTCTAATGCTAAATTGTCTCCACCTTCAGTATCTAAATTATCCGTATCACCTAAAAAGGATTCCGTAGCACTTCCATATAAATTAATTCTTCCAAATCCCTGATCGTACTTCTTTACAAAAAGTTTATATCTAATATCTTGTGATATGTGGTCAGCCGCGAGTGGTTTATCATTAAAAGAATCATCTGCTTCTTCTCTTCTTAACATTACATTCCACCACTCTCCATCATAAACCGGTAATTGTGATGAAGATACTTCTCTAACTCCATCAGAACCAGAAAACATCAACGAAACGTGTCCTCTATTATCAGTAGAATCATTTTCTTTCAATCGAATAACCCAAGCTGTACTGCCTGAAGGTGCAAGACCACCAGAACTTTCTGTTCTTACTTCTGATTGAAGTAAAATCTGACTTGAACCTGTTGCAGTCTTAAATCTAAATTCTACTGTATCTGGTTTTCGACTAGTTCCATATGCCCCTTGATCATTATCACTCCAAAGTGTTTTAACATATTGACTTCCCTTAAAATCAATTGCCTTTGAAAATTTTCGTGTAACACCATAAGATAATTTAGAAGTTTGTGTGTCTTGTAAATCTGGTCCACCATATTCTCTTATTCTTAATATAGAAGATGGAATACCATAACAATTTATAAGTGCTCTAAGAGCTTTCTCTGTTCCCTTAGTTTTTATAAAGTAAGGATTATTTTCAACAATTCTTTTCCAAATTTCTCTTGAAATATCTTTTTCTGAAGTTACCGATCTTACACTTGGATCAGAACCTGTTATTTCTTTTCCTAAAACATATCTCGGTAAATTAATAATATCCTTATTTGTCTTTAAAGTTGTTCCAAGTGACTTCCCTACATTATAAACCAAGTCCTTTGAATATCCTCTATTTAACTCTCTCCGTCTATCGTGAATGGAGTCCATATTTTTAACATACATCCAAACATTATCAAAATGTTGTGCCGTCATTTTCATCATTTTCAAAAATGGTTCATTCTCTGTATCATCTGTTATATGATTTGGTAACATATTCATAAAGTTACCATCGTTCTCTATATCATATAATGAAGCAGATTCTATTTGCTTGTCATACCATACACTCGCCTGAGATGAAGTAGTCGCTGCTAACATATAAGGACTTGATTTTGTTCCGGCACCACTTGTTTTAGGCCAAGAAGAATCAAGAGTTAAAATATGTTTTGATCCTGTAGTAAAAGATGAACTCTCAAAATATAAATACCGTTCATAACCATCAAAACTATTAATCATTTGTCTTTTACTTACATTTTGTTTAGATACATCAACTCCAGATCCTGTTATTGTTCCGAAGTGAGTACTTTGACTTGTAGCACTTTCTATTTGTTCTAATTTGTATTTAAAATTCTGAAGTCTTTGTTTTGCTGAACTAAAATTAACAAAGTTTTCATATTTGTCGTATTCAACATTTAATAACGCGGTATTAGCAAAACTACCACTAAGAAGTTCATTCTCTATCTCTTCTCTAATATCATCGTCCGCCGTTACAATATCATCATAAGTTTGAAATGTCGTTTCCCTCTTCCCAACTGGACTATCTATTACGTCCATATTTGGAGATCGTAAAACAAGAGTTCCTACTTCTTGGTCTATAAATGGAATTATAACAACTTCATCTTCATATGGATCTGCCATTTCCTTAACAACATAACAATAATCCTTTTCAGATATTCCTGCTGGTAATGGATCATATAACTTATAAACTATAGAATGTGGATATTCTTCAAAAGTTGTATCATCTCTTTGCCAATTTACAGCTAATGCTAAATTTGGATTATCAAAATGTAATAAAGTTGTAAGGTCTTTTTTAGCCTTTGTTCTATAAGCAGTTTTCCATTTACTAAATTTTTGGTTCTCTGTTAATTCATTCAATCCACTTTGTTCATATGGAATTCCAAGTTCAGTTCTTTTATCATCATAAGAATCTGCAACTCGTATAGTATCTCTGTCTATTACTTCTATTATTTTTGATTCAAATCTAAGTTTCTTTCCATCCTTTACATATGCGTCCCAAATAACAAGTTTTCCCCCAATCATTTTTTTTGTAAACCCCGCATCATCATTTCTTAAATCTGCATCAAGTTTAGTTTTGTCCTTTAAATCAAATTGAATGTCCCCCCACCCTGCAGCCGAAATGGGCGTATATTTTCTATGAGTTTCTGCTAACTCAAAAAATTCTCTTTTATAAGTTTCATCATTGATGATAGTGGGGACTAAACGAACTTCAGTTCTTGAAGAGGAAATTTTATCTATATAATATCTGTTCTCTTTTGAAAATAATTCTTTACCACGATCTGCAGCTGCTTTTTCTCCAGCAAAAGTTCTACCATCTTCATCAACCCAGTTCTTGCCAGAATAAACTTTTCCTTCACCATCCAATAAAACATCTGAATCTGATCCTCCCAGCCGTCTGAAGAAATAATATTTAACTTTATATTTACCACTCCTATAATCAAGACTTCTTAAATCCTTACCTGGTTTTAAAACTATTTCTTTATTTTTAACTTCAAAATCGGATGTAATCCCAGTATTAAGATATGTACCATCCATATCATAGACATTAAATTCTACAAAATCATTTAGGTCTGATCCAAAAGTGGGGAATTCATAGCCAGAAACTCCAGCTTCTCTAACTCCACCAAATCCTAAAAGTTTGCTATCTTTTTCTTTTATTTCTATTGGCATATTTTAACTTACAAGTTCTGTAATTTGTCTTTTTATGATATTATCTACCGAATCTCTTCTATAAATTACTTTTTGATTGGGAGCAGCAACGGTTTGGGTAGGATCTTCAAGTGCTTCCTTTGTATTAACATCTTCATAGGACAACATAGCTCCAAACTCGTCCCTTGTTGTTGGCACTGCATCTGCTGAAGCAAGACTTGCCATCTTTTCTCTTGCCCTAGTAAGCTTACGTTCATATTCTATTTCATCGGCTATATGAAGTTGTTTCCAATATGCATTTTTTTTGAGTTCTTCTAGTGTATACGGCATTTTATCTCACCACTTTAAATTCAAAATCCTCATCAAAATATTGATCTGTTTCGTCTGTAGTTCCACTACCACTTTGTACTCTATATGTAATTTTATAATACCTTTCTGGTTGTAATCCATTCATCCAAAAATTAAAATAATTACCACTTGAATCACAACTAAGTCTTGAACCACTTCCAAATGGAACTATTGTATCTTCTGTTAAAGCGTCTCGTACTGAATAAAAAGAACTTGCACTTGGTAATGCTTTAACAACCAAATTATCTGACGTAGTGGAAAATGTTTTTGTAGGATATCTTTCTCTACCTACTAATCTAAATCTCACTTTAGAATTTTCTTTGTACTCTGGTCTTAAACCTTTCATATAAAGAACCATATCTTCTACGTTTGCTGAAGAAAGAGAAGCTGTTAATGATCCAGTAACCCATTTAGAATCATCCCACATAACTTCAAGTTTCGGGGGATAAACTGTGTGTGTTTCTCTTGAAAAGAATTTAAAATGTCCCAAACGAGTTGAATTTCCTTCTGAAGTTGATGTATCTGTATTTCCAATACTACCACTCCTCTTAACTATAAATCCTTCGTTTGGATAAGCTGAACTTGACTTTATCCAATGGTTTACAATATCAGTAACATCCATTCTCATATCAGTTGTTTCATGGTCAAAGGACTGTGATGCCTGAAATCCACTTCCACTATACCAAGTTCCACCTGTACTGTTAGAACCACTTACCCATTGGTCTCCAGTTGTTTCTCCTGTTCTATATCTCCAACTAACTCCTTCAGTAGTTTTTGGACTATCATAAAACTTACCTTCCCCCATAGTCCAACTCTGACTGACTGGATATGCATATAAAAGATCATTAGCAGTTAATTCAGATGATGCGGCATCATATAAATTCAAATAATATTTTGTTTTATTAACACCTGTAGTGTTTGCTGGAATTGTACTATTCTGAATTGATTCTGAAATTGTAGTCAAGTTAAATTTAATCAAAATACGAGATGCATTTACAATGGTTGCTGTATCATTCATGTGTTTAGAAACTTCAATGATTTCATCAAGACCAGTATTTTGACTCTGTGTTACTGTTCCTTCGTAAAGTGTAGCATCCTTTTGTGCGAATTCAAAATAGTGCATTTACATCACTCCTATTATCTAGGGGTTACATCGGCATCGCCGATTGCTCTTCCCTCTATATCATTATTGGGATATTTAATTTCAAAAATACTCGGGTCCATTGATGGATATATTACTCCATTCTTTGTAGCAGATTCCATATCATACATATTTCCTGAATATCCATCTGCCTTTTTCCATTTGTTTGTTATTATTACAGGCAAACTATTTGGATTATCATCAACTGGTGGAACAATAGAAGCAACTCCTTCTACTTGATAAAGTCTATTTGCTATTTCTGCTACCAGTATGGGCTGATTTATTTGCCTCTTTTCAATATCAAAATAGTTCTTTACTTCATTTATACATTTTAATATAACTTCATGCTTATTATATCCTCTCATTACCATAGCAGTAAATTTAACTCCAACATTAATAATCCAAGCATCTTTAATATTAATAGAATCAGTTATCATTCTAAATTGATTTATATAATTTCTAAGATTTTCTTTTACTGCAGTATTTAACCTCGTCAATTTTGTGCTGGAATCATACCCAATTACATACATATTCAAAGCTAATGGATTTGGAATCCTTGTGGTTATTTGACCAAGTGGTTTTCCCATATCTTCTTGCGTAACTGCTCTGTTTTTACCTCCAACATTTACTGTTGAAAATTCTAACTGTTCATCTGGTACAAAATAAACTTTTGCTATATTTCCATACTTCGCTGGTAATGTATAAGCTCTAAGAATATAATCTTCCTTAGTAACTGCTCTACCTTGTGCCTGAAAGTAAGCAAGTGCATTTGTTCTAATTTCTATATTAGTTTCTATTCCTCTACCTCCCGTAGCAGGAATTGGATTAGTTACTCCAATTGAATCTTTAGCAGTTTGAACTTTAGTTGTATCAAGACCATCCGTATCTATATCATAACTTATAGATGTTACATTTACTATATCTCCCTGTGGAACATTATCTACAACGCCGCCACCATAAGAATACTTTACAGTTAAAGTTGTATTGGATGGTGATTGTCCGTAAGCCTCTGTTTTTAAAAAATTGGTTGGATCGAAAAATTCATTCAATTTTGTTGGACTTCCTGGTAGATTAGAACCTACTTCCGTTGGATTTGGAATTATTTCTTCGTCAGCGTTAGCAGATGTGCCTGCTCCAAATCTTAATTCTGTTCT
>Ga0208920_1000362_pt1 | contig 12067 bp, 7 predicted proteins | sample 19_taG_FD_184094 | JGI IMG/M metagenome (GOLD analysis project Ga0208920, IMG submission 184094) | Marine viral communities from the Subarctic Pacific Ocean - 19_ETSP_OMZ_AT15317 metaG (SPAdes) (version 2) | ecosystem: Environmental > Aquatic > Marine > Oceanic | place: Pacific Ocean | collected...
TCCCCTTCTCAGCGGCGGCATTCGTTTCTTCCCTCCCATGGTAGCCTGCACAGCCTGCTACGTATTTTAATGACGAGGGCGAAAATTCCGCGTGGTCGCGGTCAGAATGGCTATCCGGCATGGGTGTGATTATACACCCTTTTGCCGCCCTGTCAAAATATATTGAGCAATTAAATAGGCGTCGATCATCCCGTCGTGTGGGGTGCGGCACCTTTTGTTTCTGAGCCAGTTCTCGGCGGGGGCGAGTTGTTCCGCTTTCTCCATGGCAAATATCTTGGTTTGCCCCTTTGGGACGTTACCCAGCATTTCTTTTTGCCACTTATGTACGGACACCCGCATCAGGTCATATCCCTTCACCTCGGCCATCCCGACTATCTTGCCGAAGCTCATGGCCATGGACCGAACGGCCTGCGAACTTTTTGCGTGTGCCAAGGGTTCTTCTACCGCCAGCGTGAACGGTGTGTTCAGATTGACTAGCCACTCGTTGATCTTGGCCGTGGCCACTTCCCGCTTCTTGCTCCGCTGCATTGTAGGCATGGCGATCTTGTCAATGACCCCGCCGTCAAATGCGGAGATCGCGCACAGTCCCCCGTCTAGTCCGTTGTCTATTCCGACGATCACTGACTCATGCCCCTCAAACACGAAGGGGATAGGATCAGACCGTCACCACTTTCGGGAGTGAAGACAATATAATTTTTTGCGAGTCCCTGAAGGAAAAAGACTTCGCGGGCTGTTTTGGGGATGACCCGAAAGAATACCCCAACAAGTCCTCGGTGAGAAAATGAGAAGTCATTTTTAATGGGGTGATCTTTTCGGATCAGGACGGTAGGGTTTACCGCTACTTCCCTTTTTTCAAACAGAGGGGCCATAGCTACAGGGACGTTGAGTCGAGGAAGCACGGGGTATTTGGCCCGAGGTCGCAGGACTTTAGTTGGTCGAGCGCCATTCTGACTTCATTTTTGTTTAGTCCGTGTTTCTCTCTGAGGATAATCTCGGTCCCCGTAATCGAGTAGCACGCGACTGGGGGGTTACGTGGGTGCTCGACGATGCCAATAAAGGCGTCTTTAAGTTCACTGAACAACATGACGCCCCCGACTGGATTCTTTGTGGCCCCTTCGGTTTCTTCTGAAAATCCCGTATAGCAAGTGGGGTCAGTCTGACGGTAAAAATATGGGTCATTAGACGGCTCGTATCTTGCCCCGTCAAATTCAGGCGCACCACTATTGAGGTCGTAAATCATCAATCCAAGTCGATTATGGGTTTCACGGACCCCTCCCCACGATCTGCTTTCGTGTTGTTGAGTATGGAGATATCAATCTGCATTGTGCCGCCGCTGCCGTTCTTTGAGTTGAGGCCGAGGTTCCGGCGGATGAACTGGTCGAGTTCGGATAACTCACGGACAGTCTTGGCGGGGCGCAGGTTCTTCACGCTGTCACGCATGAGTTTGATTCCTGTCGCTGCGGCGTAGTGCTGATATTTGTCAGCGGGGTTGGACTGCCGTTCTGCAATCTCCAAAATCGTTGCGTCCTCTTCCTGTCGTGCGTCGTGACCCGCTCGGAGGATCGCCTCGTCGGTGGTAGACTCAAGCTGTTGGTCAATAGCTTCCGCCAGTTCGTCAGTAGGCGCTTCCGCTACTGCGGGGGCATCATTAGGGTGCAGCCCGTTCTTCTTGGCGCGGACGCCCATCTTCTTGAGCCACCGCCGCACCGTGCCGGGGTGGACCCCCAACTCCTTGGCGATGGAAATATTTTTCCAGTTCGCCTTATACATCGTTAGGGCGCGTTGTTGGAGGCTGTCTTTAGGTTTGTCAGACACTTTGTAAGGGCGTAATCTCTACAATAGATTATGGCGGTAACGGCTCCATCCATCAAGCAGATACTCGATCCGCGCATCGACCCCAAAACAAAACGTATGGATGTCGGGGGGCTTTTGATTCCTCCGACCAGTCTCATCACTGCTTTGTTGTATGGGTTTGCCAACCATGAACACCTACGAGCGAAGGAGTATTACTTCTGGAGGATCTGCGACGAGTTATGGAACCACGATGACTTGCCTGAAAAGTTAATGGTCCGCCATCCGTGGGCTGAGCAAATGATTTGGGCGGCCATCAATAATAAGTATCTGGCCATTGGGGGGTCTGCGTCGTCGGGGAAAAGCCACACCATGGCCGCGTGGGGGATAGCCAACTGGTTGTCCAAGCCCAAGGACACGCTTGTCCTGATGACCTCGACTACTTTGCGAGAAGCCCGTAAGCGGATTTGGGGGTCGGTAATGTCCCTGCTCTCTGTGATTGACGATGCCCCCATCAAAATTCGGGACTCGATTGGCAACGCTAGTTACGTAAACGAGAAAGGCACCCTCATTGAGCGAGCGGGTCTCTCGTTGATCGCTGCTGAAAAAACGCGCACCCGCGAAGCTACAAACAAGCTCATCGGAATCAAGGCCCCCCGAGTGATTTTGATTGGTGATGAACTCTCGGAGCTATCTGAGGCCATTCTTCAGGCGGGCCTGTCGAACTTATCTAAGAATCCAGAATTCCAGTTAATCGGAATGTCCAACCCTAACAGCCGCTTCGACGCGTTCGGGATCTGGTCGGAGCCGATCAACGGCTGGGACTCGGTAGACACGCACACGGCGGACGGGTGGGCCACGAAGTGGGGCGGGGATTACATCCGTCTCGATGGGGAGCGTTCTCCTAACATTATCGCGGGGGAGGCCATCTACCCGTGGCTACCTACGCAGGAAAAGATCAACGAAGATAAGGCTCTGCTCGGCCCCGAATCACGGGGCTACATGCGAATGATTCGCGCTATATTTTTCGACTCCGATGAGACGACGGGGATCTACGGCGAGAACGAACTAACTATGAGCAAGGCCATGTCCAAGGTCGAGTGGGAGGGGACTCCCATCAAAGTGGCAGGCATTGACCCCGCGTTCACCAACGGCGGCGACCGGACGATCCTCTACACCGCCTCGGTGGGCTACGACACGACAGGCCAATACGTCATTGAGTTCGGGGAGGCTGTTCATTTGAACGACGACGCCACAAACAAGGCCGTTCCGAGGACGTATCAAATTGTCCGACAAATCAAGGAGCACTGCGAGAAGCGGAAAATCCTGCCTGAGAACGTGGCGGTGGATGCAACGGGGGCTGGAGCCCCTTTCTGTGATGTTCTCTCCGGCGAGTGGGCCAGTGGGTTTCTGCGCGTTAGCTTCGGGGGCAAGGCCAGTGACAAGAGGGTCAGCGCCAATAGCAAGTCTGTGGGGACAGAACTATATGTGAATAGGGTCTCCGAGCTTTGGTTCGTGGGCAAAGAACTGATGAGAACCCGTCAAGTGTTTGGGGTAGATACCGATCTGGCCCAAGAGATCACCAGTCGAAACTACGACATGATCAAGAGTGGCACCCTGCGGGTTAAAATAGAATCCAAACCTGAATTTAAGGCTCGCTTCGGACGAAGCCCCGACCTTGCAGATGCGGCGTTTCTGGCCTTGGACTGTGCCCGTCAGCGGCTCGGACTAGTGGCTATTGATCCTCCCGAGGAAGGGAAGGAAGGCCGTCCGTATCGCCGGACCACGATCAAACAGCTAGGCAAGGCGCTACAGAACCACGATGCGGTTTTGCTGGATTGACAGTTTACCGCTTAACTCATATTCTTAACCCGCATTTTAGTCGTTTCGGTATGTCTGGATTTAAATTTTTTCGTGACCCACGAGACCCCTTCAAGCCGGAGGATTGGACAGATTATGGTTCGCCCGATGATGAACGACCTGTGAAGTTTGCCACGCCTGCTGCGCCTGCCGCAGACATTGACCCGTTTACTGATAAGCCTGTAACGCCAATAACACCTTGGTGGGAAGAGGCTGCTGCTGCTGCTGCTGCACCTGCTGCACCTGCTGCACCTGCTGCACCTGCTGCACCTGCTGCACCTGCTGCACCTGCTGCACCAGTAAGAACGCTGCAACAAAAGTCTCTCATTAACCCCGAAAGGCAAAGACAAGAAGCGTTGAGAAAAGCCAAGGAGAAGGAAGACGGCAAAAAAGCCGAAGCCGCAAAAGGTCGCGGAGCAGGGCAAGGGCTTACAACTGGCGGGCTTTCAACCTACGGCAATCTCAGCGGGAGCGGCGGGTTTGGCAAACAGACAAAATTAAATCCAGCTAGGAGATAGTTATGGCTGCGCCGAGAAAATACGCGGACAACGCCCGAAATAGAAAGGTTAAAGGGCCAGACGGGAAGTTTTACAACCGAGTAGGTCAACGGGTCGGGTCTGACCCATCTAAGTGGCCGAGGTCCACGACACCCTTGAAGACGCCGAAGAAGACGGCAACGGCAACGCCGAAGGTGAAGGTGGTGGGGGCTACTACGACCACGACCGTCCCGACGAAGAAGACGCCGAAGAAGACGCCGAAGAAGACGCCGAAGAAGACGCCGAAGAAGACCCCTAGTTTTCGGGCGCGAACTTTAGGTTCTGCACCAACGAAGACAAAATTAGGTGGGGTCGGCAGGGGGGCTCTCCACAAAGTTGCCGCGCCTGTCCAAGCATTGTATCAGGTAGGCAGGGGGATAGAGCAAGCAGTTAGCGAAGAAGCCCGCAAAGAGGCTTTGCAAGAATATGCGGGTGACTTAGGTTTTATTGGTAATGTAGGCCGCGCTCTTAAAGGTGGCTTTCTTGACCCCGCACGGGCAACGTCTGCTTTTGTTCAAGGGATAGCAGGACATAAACAATTAAAGAGACTGGCTAAAGAACGGGATGCGATCCGAACTCCCGAACAAATAAGGGCGGATATGCACCCCGAGGACTTGGCGCGACGGGAGGCACTAATTGCTGCATTTAAAGCACGACAAGCAGCCAAACCCGCCAAACCCGCCAAACCCGCCAAACCCTCCGACCTGATCCCTGCTCCTGATGACTTTCGCTTCTATGAAGAGCGGGGGGTCGAAGACGAACCCCTCACTGGGAAAGCCCTCGCCGAAGAAATGCAGGTCGCCTTTGAAGAATTACAGGACGACCCTGCTGCCCTTCGCGACAGCATGACGGACTTCAGGCAGCGGGCAACCGACGCGGGCATAGCCGACGCTGACACGTTCAACCGTGTGGGCCGGAAGATGTATGCCAATTTCAAGAAGCAAAAGGCTGCCGAGCACATAGCGCACCTCCGGTCCCCCGCAGGGAGCGATTGGGTAGATACACCGGGCCTAGATAGCCTTGCGGCTTTGCAGAAAGCGCCCTTCGGGAGAGGCACCGCGCTGGAAGGTTCCGTCGGTGGACTCAAAGATCCGTCTCGCCAACTTGAATCTAAAGGCGGGAGACTCCGCCGCTTGGCGCGTGAACTGGAACGGGGAGGCTACCGCAAGGAAGCGGGGCAAGCCCGTGCCGCAGCGCCACACCGCCCCCTCATGTCCCAGCGGGACCGGATAGCACTGGAGGAAAAGAAGAGGGCGCAGGCGATGAAAGCCGAGGCGGCCCGCCGCCGAGAACAAGAGGCGCGTCCATTCATCCGAGAGGGCGAAGAAAATATTAAAGCAAACATAGTATCGTAAATGGCTGATTTCTCTTACGGCGAAGACATCGCCCCGATGAAAGGCGAATACTTTGGTATGCGCCCCGTGTCCACGCACATGTCGCAGTATCTCTACGAGCAATATGACAGGCCGATGATGGAGATGCAGGCGAAGGATCTAGCTTTCCAACGGGCGCAGCTTGAGTTCGACAAGGCCAAGGAAGAGAGTCGCAGGCAGCAGGAAGAGGCGGACCACTTGGCCGTCGTGTCCGCGCAGCTATCTGAGAATCTTAACTCGGAGATGAGTAATTTTGATAAGTTGAATCTCATCAATCAGACTCGCCAAGAGTTGTATGCCACCCGCCCCCGAATGGCTGGCTCAACCATCTTCAATGGCTTGTTCAGCAGCGCAACACAATCTGTCACGGGCACTGCGGCCCAGCAGGATTACTTCATCCCGCAGATGACGGCAGCCGCCCAACTCGGAGATGTGAAGATCACCAAGGAGCTTGCCGACGATGACGGCATCAGAACCAAGAAAGAGGAAGGTCTGATCAAGGTGGCGGAGGCCCATGCGAACAGGCTCACCACTAGTTACGCGACCAAACAGAATCAGGCACTCCTGTCTGCTCTTACCTCAGACATAGGTCTAGTTGAGAAGCTGGGGGGAGAAGGAGAACTAACCGAAGCGGAGCTTGAGTCGGGGATCTTTGATAAGCCGTTCACTCTCAACTATGAGGAGCGGCTGGCAATGGATGCCGTGATGAAGCGAAACTTCCCCGAAGACTACGACGCCTACGCCGGGGGAACTTATCCTACTCCCGCCGACAAGCGGCAGTGGGTTCTCAATAGATTACACAGAAAACGAAGGGCGTTGACCGGAATCGCGAATCCTGCCGCTTCTCTGCCTGATGACAACGTGGCGGGTAAATTTTCAGAATAGTCAATAAACTACATATCCAACCGCATCTGCTATGCCAGATCAAACTGATACCCCAACCGTCAACCCCCTCGGGTTCTCCGAGTGGTCTACTGAAAATGCCTACGACGACCCGCTGGAAAGCAGGTTAAAGTTCGGGGATTACCTCCGCGAGGAATACATCAGGGCAGATGCGTATACTCCCGCCGTCGAGGGAGGGATCAGGAAAGGGTTCGCCGAGTCGCTACAGGCAGGCGGGCTACTTGAACCGGACGGCGCGAACGCGGGAGAACTGGAGCAGCGCATGGCGGACATCCAGAGGGGCAAGACATTCGACCAACTCGCCCGCACCTTCCAGCAGAGCCTGCCAGAACACAGCGAAGATCAGCAGACGTTGGACAAGTATTTTGCGGCTGCCGTTGAGTCGCCTTCCCCCGAATATGCTGAAGAACTGCAACCGTTACGCGAAAAGGCTGACGACGTAGTAAACAGGAATCGGGACCAACTACTGCAAGTCAAGGTAGACGCAGGCGAATTGCCGATGGCCCGCCTGTCGAACGGCCAACTTATCGTAGGTGAAGCCGCCGCACGGATGGATCTTGTAGACGCGATCAAGGTGTCATCTGAGGGGGGCGTTACGATGGGGGATGCGCTGGCCGCACAGGCGCAGCTAGACACACCCGACGGGTTCAGTATCCCGCTGTATCGCATCCAGAGACTGGCACGGGCTACCAGACTCCTTGAAGTGGAGCGCCAGCAGAACGAGGATTTCAACATTCAGATCGACGGGCTCTCCACGGAAGCCGCCCAGTCCGAGTATAGCACGATGGATTGGTTGGAGCACAAGGCTGACAACCTTGGGCGTGGGCTTAAAAATTTCTTTGGCCACATCATGGGTCAGGGGGAAGACATCGACAAGGCGGAGGCCCGCCGTGAGGCGGTAAACGAGGCACGGGGGTCCGACATTCGACAGATAGCGGCGAAGTATGCCCTCAAGTTCGACTTGCGCCCCGAAGACATGGAGCTTGCGGTTGAGCAGATGGTTCTCGACAACGCGGTTAACAAGCAAATGTTCGAGTTCCACGACGAGGACGACGACGATGTGGGCAAGAATTTGCGGATAGGGGGTTACGGCCTCCCGACCATGTCGATGCAGGCGATGGTCAACAAGGATGTCTTCGACAAGACCCTCGCGGCGCACCCCGAGCTTAGTGAAGAAGTTAAAACCATGCTTAACAAGCAGCGCATCGCGCACCTTCGATCCGAGTTCACTCAGCTTGACAAGTTCCTGTCGGACTACGGCTCAAACGTGTCCGATGAGTGGAGCAAGGCTCTTATCGTTGGGCGAACCGCAGGCGTGGAGGATTACAAGATCCTTGAGGGGTTCGTTGCGGACAAGGACAACTACAACGAGTTCGCCGAGAGGGCTGCCGGAGTTGGCATGTCATTTTTGAATGGGGTCGGTCAGATGTTCGCCGCTATTCCAGCCGCGTTCGGGTTCGATCCGGCGCAAGATTACTTGGCTTCGGTCAGCCAGAAGAACGCAGATCGCCGCCAACTTGCCTCCGTCTTCGGGGTGGAGTTTGGCCTCCTCCAAGATGCTACCGAGACCGCGTTCCCCATGCTGATTGACATCGCTGCGACTACCCTCCTCGCAGCCGCAACCGCCCCTGCTGGCGGTGCTGGTGGTGTGGCCTACGCATCCCTCAAGGCTGGCGGAACCGCCACGGCCAGCATGACCGCCAAGGGTATGTTTAAGTCGATCACTTCCAACGTGTTTAGGAAGACTGGAGCCAAGTCCACCGCTGATCAGGCTGAAGACTTGCTCGCGGCTAGCATGATCAAGGGGTCGAAGGAGGGCGCGATTGATATCCTCAATGCTTATAACAGTAAACTTTCCGCCCACTTGGGCAACCTCCCCGCCATCTTCATTCCGGCTGCCACCCGTTCTGGGTCGGCAACTTACGGAGCCGTCTACAATCAACTGAAGCAAGACCCCGACGTTTCCGAGGAGGATGCCCATGACAGGGCGCTCGGAGCCATGCTCATGGCAGGCACGTTCACTGGAGTTCTCACGGCGGGGTTCTCTACTATCGGGCGCGGGGGTATGGAGGACGCCCTGCTCAAGGGTCTCAGCTACAAGCAGATGAAAAGAGCGGGTGAGGAGATCACAGGCAAACTGGGGGGTGACTTCTTGAGCGCAGCGCAGAAAGCGATCAAGACGACGATGAAGAAATACTCATTTGGTGGGGTCAAGGGGCTGGCCAAAAGTGTATTCGACGAGGGCATCGAGGAGAGCATCGACGAGTTCGTCAACGGGCTTGTTACTGACGCGGCTCTGCACGAGGACACCCCCATGCTGGAGCGTCTCCAGCAGACTTGGCACGCGTTCGTCTTGGGCGGGATTATGGGCGGGGCCGTGCCCCTCGTCCAAAAAACCTTCCGCGCCCTGCAACCAGACGTTCTACGGGAACGGGAAAAGACTTCATTCTACGAAGATGTTCTGGAGGAGATGTCCGCAGATCTTACCGCGAACGGTGCTCCGTTAACTGCACAATATGTTAACATGGTAGTGTCCGACATGCGGCGGAAAGACGCACGGGCATCCGTGGTCCCGTCTCTTGAAGAACAGGAGGCCGAGCTTGGGAGGGGGGAGCCGGAAGCCACCGGAGAAGGAACACAACTCCCGTCCGGCATAACACCGGACCCAGAAATGGAGGCGTTGCTTGAGGAGAAAGTCAACCCCGACTCCGCCGCAAGGGCCGTGAACAATGTTCTCGGCAGCAGCGTTCCGGCTGTTGCTGGGGCTGACCCGACGACCGTGGAGTCCAAGGGGAACCTGATGCACCAACTGGAGTTGCCGATTCAGGAAGCTGGCGCACTCGAAAACTCGGACCACCAAGCGGTGCGTAATTTAATTCCTCGCCGCACCGAAGGCGTGGAGCCTGACGTATTTGAAGGAACCCGCCCGCCTAAAAAGAAAACCATCATCAACCCCGCCCGCGCCGAAGAGGCCGAGGCGATTGAAGTCGGGTTCAGGGAAACTGTCCGGCAGATCGACGAGGCCGAGGCCCTCTACAAGAAGATGGATCAACAGGTGGCGGGGGCTGAAGTCGCTGGCGAATCCTCCGTCCGACGGGCGCTGGAGCAGCGGGTCCGTGAGGGTAAGGCCGTAAGCCCAGAACAAGCTACCGAGTTAAGGGGCGAGGCATTCAAGGACCGCGTCCTCGCCTTGAAAGACCTCAAGGTTGAACAGAAACTGGAATCTCCCGAAACGAGACTCGCCGCACTCTACGAGCAGGAATATGCCCAGACTGAGGAAAGACAACGAGAAGAAGATTTTCGCGACAACTTTGGCCCTGAAGACCTTGAAACAGGCGCTATGCGCCAGAACAATACGGTAGCTGTTGATGGTATTATCCGAAGCGGGTTCCCACAGGTTCTAACTGTAGCCAAACTCAAACGATTGGGCATCCCCTTTAACCAAGACACTACGTCGGCAGTATTTCTTCGTGAGGCGAACCACCAGATTCAAAGACAAATCTCTGAAGCATACCCCAAGCTCCCTGTGACCCGTCCAGAAGGCGGATTCGCCCTCGACTCGGCGTATGGCCAAGGGAAGGTATTCTTGGACAGAGTCGGTCGCGGGCAGTTTAACAACGACCCACTCACCATGCTAAGTCTCCTTGAGACGGGAGCGTCCATCGTTGTCGATCCGGCCCATTTGGATTCCCCAACCCTGAACCCCGCGTTCAGGTTCGCTCGTGTTGGTGACAACGTGGTCGTGTCCGACATCATGGTCCCCGAGTCCGGTGGCCTCGTGTCCGCGCTCACCCCCACAGACCGCGCTCTGGTTCTCCAGCCGGACTACACACGGGTCGTTGATCTGGTTGAGCGGGTGCTCACGCTACGCGACGAAGGGTTAAGGGAGCCGGATGCAGTAATCGACTCTCCGTTTGAGCCGAACACGCAAACGACCGCGCAAGAAGTCCTGACCCAACTGGAAGAAGGAGTCGGTATTGATAAGTTTGTCACCCCCAACACTGGGGAACTCGCCCCTGAATTTGCTGAATCCGCCCAGATAGAATTACGTCTCAGGGCGCAGGAAGCGTTGTTCACTGACGGCAAGGTGTCTCTCGTTGGGCTTGGCCGAGAAGTGGCGGACCTGTATATGGCCGAGCAGACGGCCCGCCTCAAGCACTCCAAGGAGTCGTTCGTGGCGTCGGTGTCGGTGAACGAAGCTGCTAACCTTCAAGCAGACCCCGACTATAACGCGGCATCTGAAGTTGAAGATACCTACACCCCATTCCCAGAGAACGCCCCACCACCATTCCCCGAGTCGGGCATATCCAATCTCCTCAACGAGGCCCACGCCGACGCGGTCGCGGCCTTGGACGGAGATTCCAACCTGCGGCAGAGCGTAGTCCTCCTCGTCCAGAACGAAGTGTTCAACACCTCGTCTATTGATTTCAACAGGACTTCTACCAAAAGACTGTGGAGTTACGTTGTCCAGTGGATGGCGCAGGGGAACCACAAGACGAGTCCGGCCAGCATTGAATTCCAGAAAGCCCTGAAAGGGCGGCGGTTTGAAATGGGTAATCCCGTCAGGGAGGCTCTGCAACTAATGGCGTTGTCCTCTGCGTCCGTGGAAGGGACGCCCAAGACCGACGCAGCTTACCGTGCGTTCCTCCGCGACAAAATCCGTGGCCTCAAGGGCGGTGCCGAACCGTCAGATGCGGAAGTATTTTCGTTCCATAACTATGTTCGTGGGTCCGTCGGGGCGTTGCTGCTCCGGTCGCAGCCCTCGGGCATGAGCAAGGCCCATGACCAGAAGATCAATAAGAAGGCCATCGCCGCGCTGGGTCTGAAAGACGGAGACCCCGAGTCCATAATTGAGGCCCTAGAACGGATCGTCGGCGTGTCCGACCGCGCCCAAAAGGAATACGATTCCCATCTCGTGTCCATCGCACGACTGCTGCTCCAGTCACCCGACTTCATCAGGAGCATTGAGTTGTCGATTGACGAGACCGACCTGAACTACGCTGGGAAGTTCGACACATTGACTGACGGCACCCCTGCTATCTCAATAAACATTAATGGACATAACCCGAGGGGAGTGGCCGACACGCTCGTCCACGAGTTGATCCACGCGTATGTGACTGGCGTCACCAGAAAGCCAGCCGCCACGCAGACACGCCAAGAGACCGCCGCGATTGGTTTGCTGGAGGGGGTGATCGCCGACATTCGAGCAGACTACAAGGCGATGTCGAACCAAGAAACAACGCCCGCTATCTTTTCAACTCGCAGTGTTCCCGACATGGGGGTCTATAAGTATCACGACACCCGTGTATATGATGCCCTCACCAACGTGGACGAGTTCGTCGCGCACTTTCTTACGTCTGAGGACTTCCAGAAGTTCGTCAAGACCATGCTGGCCGACAGGGCAGCCCCAGCACTATACAGCAGATTTGAACAAGTCATCGCTGCCATCCGCGCCTTTTTTCGCGGGGCGAATCCTGAATTCGACTCGGCGTTCTCTGCCGTTCTGGATCTGTCGCATTCTTCTATTCTGGCAGCGGGTGCGAGACGCCGCAGCAGGCGCAAACTGATTAGTGTGGAGGAGTTCCTTAACTTGTCGAACAAGGA
>Ga0208920_1000368_pt1 | contig 11970 bp, 6 predicted proteins | sample 19_taG_FD_184094 | JGI IMG/M metagenome (GOLD analysis project Ga0208920, IMG submission 184094) | Marine viral communities from the Subarctic Pacific Ocean - 19_ETSP_OMZ_AT15317 metaG (SPAdes) (version 2) | ecosystem: Environmental > Aquatic > Marine > Oceanic | place: Pacific Ocean | collected...
TGGCTAGTGGTGGCACAGGATTTTTTAAAAAATGATGGAGGACAGGATAAATGGCTAATTATTTCAGTAAATATAAAGGGCGCGGAGGCCCGGCAATAGAACCCGGCATTATCCAGATGATGGGTAGTATCGGGGATGAGTATGCGAAGGGCATTACGGCATTGGGTGAAAGCATTGGGAAGGGTCTTGAGGAAAAAGCTAAACGTAAACAAGCTGAAGCCGATCTAGATGCGATAAAAAAGTTTTACGATAATAGTGAAACGGTTACCGATGATGAGCGGTTTGAAAGAGATAAAAAGATAGAAGCTAAAGCTCTGGACATTAAGAAGCAGGAAAGAGATTCGGCACACACCGCTTTTAAAACCGACCAAGCTGATTTTGAAGACTTCAATGTTCTTAGTGGCCATGAAGACATACTAAAAGATAAAGCATTTCTCCAAGGTGCTTTGGATGAGCTGGTTTCAGATAATGAAAAAGAAGAGGGAATACTCGAAGTTCGTGAAAATCAGTTAGAGGCCACAGAGGGAAGTAAAATTGGGGGGTTGCAACTTCCTAAATTTGATAGTCGCTATCCTTTTGGAATCGCCACTCCTTTCACCCCAAACAGACCTCCTATGGGTCTCCTAAAAGCAGCCGACTATGCTTTGGTAGAAAGACCCGACCAACTAAAGATAATAAAAGAAAAGCGAAAGACGGTAACTAGAAACAGAGAAAACATATCAGCCTTTCAAGAGCAGATAGCTAAACTGGCTACGCTTAGTCGTATGGAGATGGAAAATCCCGGTTCCACAAAAGGTAGAGCTAGTTACACTTGGAATCCAGATGAGAAACTCACCGTCCATGAAACTGAAAAAAGTAAACTTATAGAGGAAAGGTTGTTGTTTTATCGAGGTTTAGAAGAAGAGCAAGGTATTCTTAAAACTAGGCAAACTCCCGATGGTCAGACTGTTGGAATATCAAGAGGAACCTCAATGGAGATGGGAAGAGGTGCTTTACTAGATCGTTCTGGGTATACGCCTAGAAGAAAAAAACTAGCCCAAAGTATATTGGAAAAGGTAACTGACTCAACTCAAATAAATAGACTTCTAAACTATGGAAAACAACCTCTGAAGAGACAAACAGAAGAAAGCCTTGAGAGATACGCTACGACTCAACGGGTGTATGACGAAGCCTTGGAAAATAGGATTAGTGCCAAAGACTACATTAGGAGGTTAACGCAGGAGGAAAAAATGACTAAGCTGGTTAACAATGTTAATGCCGGGGTCAACTCCCCTTCTATAGTGGATAAAATAATGGAAATGGGCAGGGCCATTGAAAAACCAACTTTCCATGTTGTGACAGACCCAACAACTGGAGAAAAACGAGTCGTATTAAGTAACAAATACCATGCGGTAAAACCAGTTTCAACTCTTGGAAGTCCGGAACACTTTGCACAAACTAAATATCTTCAGGGTAGAACTACTGCGGCAATTCAAGGATGGAATACTCTTGAAGATGATAGAACAAAAGCGGTAGCTACTTTGGAGAAAGAACTGCTCGATCTTCAGACGAAAAAAGAAGTGGAAGGAATAGAAGAACCTGAAATAAAGCGAATGAAAAACCTTCCAGCTTTAATACGAGCAGCGAAGTTAACCTATGAAACTAGGTTTAGAAGGCATATGTCGAATTATCCTCTAGTATATAAAGACATGGGAATGCAGACCGGGGTTATGGAGTAAGATAAAACATGCCAATCCAAATAGAAGTTAAAAACCCGAAAGGGAAGGGTACTCCTTCTGAGTATGTGGTTTTCCCCGACTACTTTCCGTATCAAGATATGGAAAATGCTGTTAGGGAAAAGTTTCCTGACAAATTTTGGCCGGAAGAAATGCCTATGTCCGAGGAGGAAAAACCTGTTGGAAAAGGTATCTGGGATAGGTTTATGGATGCTGGCTGGAAAGCGCACGAACAAGCTCAAGAAGACTATGCTTTTGGAGCAGCGATACTTCAAACATCTACCGAAGAAGCAATAGAATATTTAGAAAACTCATACCAAAAATGGAAAGCTGATCCAACGGGGGTGGATGAACATGAACTACTAAGTGCAGAATTTTTTGGCGAAACTTTCGGAAGTATTGCTAGGGATATGGCACTTGGTATATCCACGGGGGTTGCGGCTGGGATAGTCACAACTCCACTAGGAGGCATTATCACGGGTGGTGGAGTAGTGTCTACTGCACAAGGCGTTACCGCTAAAGGAGGTTCCATACGAAACACTTACTTCGGAGAAAGGTGGAAACAAGACCAGAAAGGTTCCCCAAACATTGAGTCTGCTTACGAAACAGCTAGGAAAGTGTCCAATTCTGATGCCATAACCGCCGTAGCAGAAGCGGGTGCATCCATAATGATTCCCATACCGGGAGTTGGAAAAGGTCTCACTAGGGTTGGTACAAAACTAGGCAATGAACTTCTGTTTGATGCCACCATTGGTGCTTCTGGATCAGCAATTTCAGATGCTTATGCGGTAGCCCAAGGTGTTGACCGTGGAGACAGATGGGAAAACTCTTTTCGTTCTGGATTACAGGAAATGATAGGGGGTTCTATTTCTACAGGGGTGCGGGGGATGACTGAGTGGGGTGTGTATGTAACAGATTTAAGAGCCGCACAAGAGGCCGCTAAAGAAAATGAAGCTTTAATTGACGATCTAGTTGTAAAGCAAGCGGAAGCTCCTCCAGAGGAAAAGAGAAGAATTGCTTCGGAAATACACAAAGCTCAAGGGCGTGTTGAAAGTAATAAGCAAAGAATAAAAGACATTGAAGAAGGGAAAGTGCCTCCTGAAAAAGTTCTCTCTTACGATTGGGAAAACCCGACGGGAGAAGCCGTTTTTATTCCTCAATTTGATGAGAACGGTCTTTTGGAGTCTACAAAAGCTGCCACTCTGGCGGATATAGAAATGCTGTCTAGTCGTGGGAAAGTGCCTAATATTTTCACGGATGAAATATTCAGTATCCAAAATGAATCGGGGAGAGCGGCTATCACACATCCCAATGGAGAAAGATATGAGGTGTTTAACGACGGTTCTATTAGTCAATACCCATTAAGGACAGAGAAAAAAATCGTTGAAACTCCTGATGGAAACACTAGTAGCCTTAACGATGGAGGGGGAATCTCGAACGATTTTAAAACCCCCATACCCACTACTAGAAGTTGGAAAGAATTCGGAGAGGAATTTGGGTATGCAGACCCTCTGGGGATTAACGACCATTTCACACTAAAAACACCAAAAAGAGATTACAAAGGCGATATAGAAGAAACTCAAACTTTTATAGACAGATATACCTTAGAAGATGGGGATACTTTCAATAAAGAACTTCTCATTAAAGACTTCCCTGTTTTTGGTTTGGACATTAATAAAAACGACTTACCGAATAAGATTTCAGAAGGCATACGGAGCGGAGGTCATCTCCCCGAATTTATGAACAGGATTCTTAACGACCTATCGTTAGGAAATATCAAAGTAAACATGGAGGGAAGTTCTGGATTAGGTAAACAATCGGAGGGTGAAAAGCCCTTGGTATTCTCCGATATTCCAAGAATCCAACTCCAAGGGAGAGACGGCAACCCCATATCCATGCCTGTTAGTGATTTCAGCTATCAACTACCCACTACTTTCAATGCTGATGGGACAAAAAACTTTGCGGAGCAACTTCGGGGGAAAGACATCCTCGCTTTACGGCGGCTTGTTATGCAGAGAATGGACGAGATTGAGAAGAACCGAGTCACCATTAAGGTTAGGTCTGCTAAATATGGTAAAGAGTATAAGGCTTTAGTTGATGCTAAAGTTAATAAGAGGATCACAGAAAAACAATATTTAAAAAGGTTATCTGAATTCGAAGGAAAGGAAAATAAGAAGTGGGTGGATGAACTTACGGCTATTTCCCTACCAAATGATGACGTTTTAAAAGCACTATCTCCTTTTTTATCGCATCCTCAAAAACCAGAGCTTGGCCCATACCCTCATTTTGGAGACAGGAGCAAAGCCCTCCCCGATGACTATAGACAATTTGCGAGAATATTTGAAGAACAACCGGAAGGTGGGCGAGTTAAAGGTGCTTATGCCAATCTTGATAATCCATATTCTAACGTAGAGTTTAAAAGCTTGGTTAGGGGATTACTAGAGGGCTACCGGCAACAAAAAGCCAAAATGCCTAACTCAAAAATGTTAGACCCGAATTGGAAATGGACAGATTCTAAAATTAAAGAGTTCATAACCGAGTTTCATAAAGAAGTTGGTAGAAATACTGTGGGGATTAAACAAGAAGGTGTGCTAACGGTGGATGAGGTTAAGCGAATACTTGCTGGAGAAGACCCCTTTAGCGACACACTCGAAGGTGTTTACTATATTAATGCAATGGGGGAAGACCGCAGTTTGCATAACTTGGAACAAGCCCTGTTACAAACCCATAACCAGCATCAGTTTTCACTCGCAGAAGCGTTAGCTCAAGATGAAAGAAACTCCCTTAAAGAAAAAGTGGAAGGGCCACTAGATGCTATCGCACACGGGTTGCATCAAAAAGGAATGGTGGATACTGATAATTTTGACTACGTAGCTTTTACTTTCCAACAACTCAAAATTGCCCAATATGCCAGAGATGCCGAAGAACAAGGACTTGCTTATACTCCTCCTCCACCTGTTTCAGTTGAGTTGATAGAAAAGAAAATAGATCAAGCGATACTTGAAAAGAAGCCTACTGGAGAGCTTGGTAAGTTTGAACTACCTTTTGGTAACGTCAACATTACTCTTAATGAGGTAGAACAAGCGAAGGAGTTCTATGATAATAACTTATTGCTACCAAAAAGAGAAGAAGGTGCGGAAATATATTCAAAACTTCCAGAGTTTGGTGCTCAAGAGGTGAAATTTTATCGCAGACTTAATCAAGACTTTGGGGAACTGGAAAAGAATTTACGCAATGTTTTAAAGTGGTTGTGGTACACGGATACCTCTAAATGGATTGCTCCCTACACTAAGGGAGCTAAAAAAGGGCAACCGAATCCAAGCAACATACTGTTTAAGATGTCAGACGGGATGTATAAAACAGTCACTAATGTAGAAGATAAAGGAAGACCGCAAGTAAAGCCTTCGAAATATCTAGGTAAAGTCGGCGATGTAAAATCAAGACAGCCTAGATTAATACAAACTCATCTGAATACTATAGAAACTTGGATGAAAGATACGAAGTCGATAGACTTTGAAAAAATACAAAAGCAAATGCTTTTAGATTTGAAACCAGCTTTCAACAGAAACACCGAATTGATAAACGATTATTTAAAAACCGTTCAAGAATGGAAAAAGAGAACTGGTTCTGATTTTTCACAGGACGCAACCCAACCAATAAAAAGACACATACGTAAAATTTTAGCAGGGTTCAACGCTTTAGGAAAAGTTCAGGGTGCGGTATACGCAAATATGTTTTTCAATCCCGGCGCAATACCCCAAATATATACAGGACTAGTTGGTTTAGCCACTCATTTACACCATGCCGGAATACGAAATGTTAAAGAATTTGCAAAAGCAATAGGGACTAACGTCACTAAAGCTGTTGATATGGCTTGGAATGATGGCATTAAGGGGATTTACAGAACTATGTACAACCTACCTTGGCAAGTAGTCCGAGATTTAATCAGACTTATTGTTCCAAGTAGAGAGACAATTGAAAAGATGGTTCCTCCCATTCTTTTAGATTGGTCTGATGCAAAGTGGGATGCGTTTTATAAGAAACATAATTTGGAGGACTATTTAAAGGAGGGCGAAAAAGGAATGCAGTTGCCCCCGGTGCAAGCTCTCCTAAAAAGAAACTTTATAGATAAATACCATGATCTGGCCTCCATTATGGCTAGGGTCGGCGTGGGGTTGCAGGGACAGTCGTTAGATGAAAGATTGATGGAGATTAAAGACCACGTTAATGCTGCGTATAAGCTGGATGCTCTTGAGACTATACTTGGAGAGAAGATGACTGACCTCAATACTTTCCAAGATAAATTGGGTGAAGCGATTGTTGAGTCCAAAGTGGACGTTCTTAAATTTGCAGATTGGCTGAAAGCCAGACATGCCCCATCTAGAAATGCCAGAATTGCCGAAATCAATCCGGAGATGGCCACTCCAGATAAGCCGGGTTCGGGGATGACTAATGCACGAGCTGGGGAGATACTGGATGAAGCTGCTAGGGAGGGTAAAGCAGAAGACTATTGGCGATTAGCGGAGGACTATATAGACCCGTTGCTTGCAGAAACGCTAACAATTGCATTGGATAGCGGTTTAATAACTCCAGAAGAGTTTCAACGTCTCCGAACTCACTACGAACATTACATACCCTTACGAGGGAAAGAAGATTCGGATGAGGTTATCCAAGTTACGGGGAATGGAATAGAGGCTTTCGGCCCTGAATGGAAAAGGTCTTTGGGGAGAACAACGGAAGCTCCAACAGAACAAGTATTGCCTTATATATTCCAGCAATATTTCAATATTGTCTATCGAGCAGAGAAAAATAAAGTAGCTCAATCTTTGAGACAGTTTGTTATAGAAAACCCTAATGATGAAATAAAACTAGGCAGCCCCGATTACGTTAGACGGCTAACGAATTTAGTAGATGATCGGCAGATAGTCCAATTGGTGAATAACCCTACTTGGTATAAAGGAAGGGATATTTTAGCTTTAAAGGTTGAGGGTAAAAACAAATACTTGAGAATTAAAAATGCTGCACTAGCTCATGAATTAAAGGGAGCGGGTGCTGCGGGGTTGAAAGAGTACACTAGGGGTGTGGGACAATTGACTAAATTACTTTCAAAACTGAACACTCAATACAACCCATCTTTCATTCTTCCTAACTTTACTAGGGACATACAGTTCGCTAGTCACCAACTTTCAGCAAGCCAATCTAAAGAGCTTGCTAAAAAAGTGGCTAACATAATGAATATCCCGGCTTTACTTTCTGGTAATCGAATTGGAAAGGATAAAAAGGGGGTTATAAACGACGCCTTCATGGCTATTTGGAGGTATAACGATCCGTTCCAGAGGGGGGATGCTAGAAAAATGCCAACTGATCCTGCTGAAATAGCCATAGCTGAAAAGATGGCAGAACGCCTCGATGAGATGATTGAGTACGGAGGTAAAATATCTTTTTATGGATACAATGACTTCCAAAGCCACGTTAGTAATGTGCAAAAACTTTCCAGAAAAGTTAACAAAGCCAATGCTGGTAAAGAGACTCCGAAAGCTATACAGGCTTCTAAAGATTTAGTTTCTTGGTTTACCAAAGCGATGGAAGGAGTTAACGGTTCCTTTGAGACTTCTACTCGTTTAGCTATTTTTTCGGTAATGCGAGACTATGGCTTTACCCCACAGCAAGCAGCGTATGCCTCCAGAAATACCACCATTAACTTTACTAGAAAAGGTAGGTATGGTTCGACCTTGAATGATTTATATATGTTTTTTAACCCTAGTATCCAAGGGAGCTATAACATTTATAAAAGCCTATTCCATACAGAGAAAGGGAAGAAAATCTTTTTCAACATATTTGCTGGGGGTTTTGCGTTGGAGGCATTGAACCAAGCTATTTCTGGAGAAGATGAAGAAGGCATCTCGTATTATGACAAGATTCCAGAATGGAAAAGAAAACATAATATGATACTGATGAACCCGTGGACGGGAAAACAGGCATTGGCTATACCGCTACCTTATGGGTTTAATGTGATCCACTATATGGGGGGTAAAGCAACACAAGTAGCTAGAGACGGGTACTTGAGATCGTTGGGGGGATATACCGATACCCAAACCGTACCTAATGCTATGCGTCCTTCTGAGGCAGCATTGCATATCATGTCAGCCGCCGCGAATGCTTTTAATCCCATTGGAGGGGATTCGACTATTGCTAAAATGATAAGTCCCGATGTTCTCGATCCTTGGTTAGCTGATTTACCGTCTAATAGAGATTGGAAAGGAGCCACTATTGTTCCAGAACCAAGTCAATTTGCTCCTTATGTAAACCCCGACTCTGAAAGATACTGGCAAACAGTTGGAGTTCCCTTTAAAACGGTAGCTCAAACAATAAATAAAATAACTGGTGGGAACGAAGTGGAATCGGGTTGGATGGACTTTAGTCCCGAAACACTAGAACATTTAACTGAATACTACACCGGGGGTGCGGGTAAATTCACGTTAAACTTCTATAAGTTGATGGAAAAAATGGCTACTGGGAAAGAGATTATTGCTAACGATGTCCCCCTTACTAGACGTTTCATTGCTGCTCCTTCCAACCAGTATGAATTGGAACGCTTTAAAGAATTACGTGAAATATCTCATCAAGCTACAGATTTGTATAAAGCCTATCGCAAAGCTGGAAGGCATTCAGATGCTAAAGCTCACCAAAAACTAAATAAATCTTTATTCAGAATACAGCCATCTGTCAAAAGTGCTGAATCTACAATAAGAAAAGTTAATGGGCGTATGCGGGTAGTTATGGCTTCCAAATCTCTTTCGTATCAAGAGAAAACAGCTAGGATACGGAAGTTAAAGAAGCTCAAAAACGATGCCATGCGTAGAACACACGCAAGGTTTATTGATCTTGTCAGCCCTCAATAATATGGAACCTGTAATTTCTGACGAAAGAGTCCGACAACTGGAGAAATCTTTACTGGTTTCGGACAGATTTAATGAATCCAGAAAGCCCGAATCGCTTTACGGTGCGTTAATGCCACGAGAGGCTTTACGTCCGGTATTAGAAAAATTCTTAAAGGTGGTTAAACAAAGGGAAGGAAAGGGGGAGAAGGGAAGAGCCGGATTCTCCTATTTAGTTCACGGTGAAGATAAACCCACTATCGGGTACGGGCATCAAATGGTTAAGGGAGACCGAGAATTGTTTGGTAAGCTGTTTGGCAACACCGTTAACTACGACGATCTGCTAGGGAGTAAAACCGCTCTGACCGAAAAGCAAATGGATAAGTTAGCTAGACGGGATGCTAAATGGAAATACCGGAAACTCCAAGAAGCCTTACCTAACCTAAACACCTTCTCTGACGAGCTAACTGTCTCCCTCATAGACAGTTATTTTAGAGGAGGTCTTCCTGACAGTCCAAAGACGCTTGGGTTACTTAAAGAAGGAAAGTTTTCCGAAGCGAGTAAGGAGTTTCTAGACAACGAGGAATACCGACAATCCAAAGGGGGTTATGGAAAAAAAGGACATCTCCCCGGCATAGCACCACGCATGGAAATACATGCTGGAGAAATGCTAAAGGAAGAAAGTAGAAAAAAATAAAAACTTTTTGTTGACACCCCCCTTTTGCCCATGAGAGACTGCCCTCTGACATGGGTAGAAATGTTCTAATAACCATTGAAATTCCACTTTCCCTACGTGAGAAGGTCAGGGCAAACTGGAAGCGAAACGGGGTCAGTTTAAAAAACTTCTACTCAAAACTTTTCAAACTAGGAGTCAAAACTAATGAGGAATCGGAGCGTCTTGGAGACAAGGTTTCTAACTCTATGGGGGAGGATTGATGGGCCTAAACTCGTTGAAGAACTCAAGTTCCACCCAAGTCGCAAATGGCGGTTTGATTTTGCCCATCCCGACACAATGGTTGCTGTCGAAATTGAAGGCGGCATTTGGGATCAAAGTAGGCATACCCGTCCGGTTGGATTCATTAAAGATTGTGAAAAGTATAATGCTGGCAGCAAACTTGGATGGTACATATTTAGATTACCGGGATTTTTAATTACTGAAGGCGCGTTACAAGAAATAAAAGAATTAATATGCCAGCTAAACACGCAAAACACTCCCCCTCCCAACTGAAGTATAAGGCAGCTTGCCCCAATTGGGAGAACGACACTAGCTCCAGCACCTTCGCTGCCGACAGAGGCACACGCCTCCATGCCTTAATGGAGTTGTACGCGAACTACATTGCCGGGAGGGGAAAGGATTTTGCTTTAGAAGACTACTCCAAGGAGGATCAAGTGGAGTTGGGTTGGTGCATGAAAATTGTCGAACCTTACCTACGTCAAACTAAAGGCTCGAACATCCACATTGAAAAGGAGCTGGTCATCCCCAATACCACTTGGGGGACTTGTGACCTAGTGCTCGTGCAAGATAAACGTGTGCTCATGTTTGATTATAAATTTGGCCAAGGAGCCGTTGATACTCCCAGTAAGAACTATCAAGCTAGGGCATATGCGCTAGGTGCTGCTTTTGGATTTGAGCCGGATACAATCGAGTTCCACTTCTTACTCCCGAACCGGGACGAACACTTAAAATACAAATGGCCAAGTGCTGAAGTGTTTGGATGGTTGGACGAATTTAAAGAGATAATCCGCAAAGCAAATAGTGATGGGGAAAAGAATTGCCCATCTATTGACGCATGTGTGTATTGCGGTGCTAAAGCTACTTGCCCTGACGTAGTTAGTACTGCTGTGCAGATAGCTAATAGATTTGAAGGTTTGCCAATTCCGGCTGAACCCGACCTAAATGCCCTCACAAGTCCTTCAGACGTTGGTAAGGCACTCCAATTGGCGGCAGTTATGGAGAGATTTAGTAAGAGTGTTAAATCCAAAGCGTTGGAAATGGCTTTAGACGGTATGGAAATACCCGGTTACGAGATAAAAGTCCGGCAAGCCAGCAGGAGAGTGAAAGATGTTCTGGAAGCGTGGGACGCACTCCAAGGTACTTTAGATTTAGTAGATTTTCTTCCGGCTTGTAAAGTATCCATTACTGAACTTGAAAAGGCAGTTAAGGATAGAGTTCCAAGGGGAGAGAAAGCGAAGTATGCCGCTACCGTGCTTGGTGATCTAGCGAGTGCTGGAATTATCAGTCGAGGTGAAGACATACCATATATAGGAAAAACATAAGATGAGTAGAACGCAAACAGAAAACAAAACAGTTAAAAACGAAAACGAAACCGGAACGGCAGTTGCTCCTGCAATGCCTGTCGGTACTGTCGAAGTACATGGGGGAAGTGTTAGTGGGGAAATTTGCAAAAGCGATTTGCAGATTCCGTCACTTAAACTAGTCCAGCAAGTCGGTGATCTTGGTGAATTGTTCACGCCGGGTTCATTTGTCCTTAATAACGAACACGGTGTAAGTGATGGAACCGTTGAAACAACTGTCACGGTAGCCCATTGGAACAAATACTATATCGAGAACCTCGAATATGGTACTGACCAAACTCCTGACACGGCAAAAACCATGCAGGAAGTGGTGCAAAAGGGAGGGACTACCGAGTGGCAGGGGAAAACCCCCCCTACATGGACTCCTGTCGGTGTAGCAACATGCATGGTGGAAGGAAAGGACGACCTCCATTTCCCGTTCGCCTATGAGGACAAGCAGTATGCCATCGCTCTGTGGACAATGCGTAACACCGCATACCGTAGAGCGGGACGGGTCATAATGACCGCCGCCGCATACAACCTTAAAACAGGGTTGGAATACGGCAACTGGTTACTATCCAGCAAACGGGAAACTTTGGGTAAAAACAAAGTGTTTGTTCCGGTTCTTAAAACCGGGGGGCGCAATACTGATGAGTTTGCGGCTTGGATTAGGCAACTGACTCGATAAACAATTGGGTGGAGTTATATGTCCTCCACCTATCTGTATGTAGTGCAGAGGACATGTTGTATTGCATACTTAAAACGAGGTACAGACTGCTATTAAGATGCAGCGAAGGAGTTTTTGGTCTCCTATTTTGATCGCCTCAACTTTTTTAAAATGACTCCAATCGCTATAGATTTTGAAACCTACTACGGTAAAAACTACTCGGTAAGAGACTTGGGAAACCAAGGCTACGTGGCACATGAGAAGTTCGACGCCTACCTTGTGTCCTTAGTTGGTGATGGAATCGAGTATGTGGGTCATCCAAGAAATGCCCCGTGGGATAAGATTCCAGAGTCCCCACATTTTATTGCTCACAATGCCGGGTTTGACTCCACCGTGTTTAGGGGATGCCAAATTA
>Ga0208920_1000369_pt1 | contig 11964 bp, 15 predicted proteins | sample 19_taG_FD_184094 | JGI IMG/M metagenome (GOLD analysis project Ga0208920, IMG submission 184094) | Marine viral communities from the Subarctic Pacific Ocean - 19_ETSP_OMZ_AT15317 metaG (SPAdes) (version 2) | ecosystem: Environmental > Aquatic > Marine > Oceanic | place: Pacific Ocean | collected...
ATAAGGATGACTATGTGAATATTTTATTCTATCAAATAATTCATAAGGATCATAAAATTCTGTGTCTTGTAAATCAAATGTTGTTGCGCCTTTATCAAAAGTCATACCATTTATTTTGGAATCCTAAAACAGACACCTATATCTTTTACTGATTTCCAATTTAGACTTGTTGGCCATGGCCAGGGTCTACCTCATTAATCATTTAAAAAGTATCCTCTATCCATCTATGTATTATATAACACAGATATACCATTAAAAATACAAATAGAAACAAGTTAATCATATTATTTCTTTATTATTCTCCTACAGCAGGTATATCTGTTGGTGCAAATATTCCAGTTTGCCATACTACAACTAATACAACAACTGTAATAACTCCTGCCCATATCCATTTATTTTTAAGCATTATTTTCTCCTTTTTGTTTTTTGTTTTTTCTTTTTTTAAGGTAATATGTTTTACCTTTAATAGTAAAGGTTTTTAACTTAGGTTTTTCCTCAACTATTATGTTTGCCCACCAATCCACCCAGCGCCTTATCCAGCACTTCACCTGTCGTTTTGTCCGTCTTGACATTTTATCTATAAGTTTTTCAACTTTATAAATTCTTATTTTAAGACTTTTAATTTTGTGGTTGTGGTTTTTCATTGCTAATTGGATCTACAGTTTGAATTTTTATTTTATTTAATTCTTCTAACTCTTCTTCATCTTTAGCAAGTATTTCTTTGATTTTTTTATTGACTAATACTTGTGTTCCAGGATCTGCCAACGCAATATTCTTTGCTGTTTCTGAAACTTTTTTTAATATATCCATATCCATATTCTTATCTCTAATATTAAATGAAAGTGGATATTTTATTGAACCATCGAATACTTCTCCCGTCCAAGCCGCAAACAATCTCCATATTTGTTCTTCTGCTAATTGTAGGTTTTTTGCTTTTTCTGATAGCTTAGAATCTAAAAGTATAAATTCTTGCGCCATTGCATATCCACTTTGCTGACGGGTTTCCTGCGTTCTCAATCCTGTCATCATTGCCATTCTATCAATTGCTTGTACTTTTTGATCAATGCTTTTTAATATACCATCAATGCTTTGTCCACCCGGTTGCAAAAGATAAGGACGAAGTCCAGCATCGGTTTCATTTGGTATTGTAATAATTGCACCGGCGCCGGCCGCCGCATCTACTTCTGGTGTTTTAACGAGTGACGGATGGTTTGTTAATCTTATAAGTTGTTCTGCTTCTGACCACTCATTATAGATCGCCATCGCCATGGAAGCGATTGAAGAAACGTCCGACACCCCTATTCCTCTAATTGGTGATCTATTTGCATATACAAATACAGCTGGAACTTTTCCTAATTCATTTGTCATTTCTTCGATTGGTACAATTTTATTACGATCAGTTGGAGCAACTGCATATAAAATAATTTTTTCTGGTGTGAATTCTCTTATATAATATTTTGTTGGTCTTCCATATGCTTGTTGTTCTATTTCTAATAATTTAAGATATTGTAATTCATATAAACCTGATTCAGTTCTTTTAAAACACCAATCCAATATGTTTTCTGGTGTATACAAATTTGCATAGCAACGTAAAGACTGATCTAATTCCTCGGCTCTTGTATTTGCATTTGATTTAGGTTTATCTAATAATACTAATACGTGTCCATAAACTGTACTCCATGTATTAACATCTCTCATAAATGAATCCCAAGTTCTTCCTTCAAAGTCAGCATCTTGTAAAAACATTTCTAATTCTGGTCTATTTTTTAATGAACCAAAATCTCTTTTAGGTTCATTTCTATATAAGAAGCTGTTATAAATGTGTGTTATACTTTTAACATGGTTGTCGTATGGCGTACTTGCTAAACGTTTTCCATATTCTTTATTACTTTCATAAACATAATTCGTTAGGTACTCACCTTTTGTCCATTCGTTTCCACCCAAATAACTTTTTGAAAGAAATTGCCAATGTCTATAATGAGTTCTATATTCTGGATGAACTCCTAGCTCAGTATAATTGTCGTGTAATGATTTTGGATCTTGATTTACTGTATAATCTGTCATTTTATTTTGCTATCCTTACTGACCAATTTACTTGTGGTTGTACATTGTATTGTCTTGTAATTGGAAACAAGTAACTTACACCATATCCCAATGCATCGTTCATATGATCATGGCCAGAATCTTTATCTGGTTGTGATGTACCCGGTTTATATATTTGTCTTTCTAAACAACTAATTAATTTTTTACATTTAGGATGAATTAAGATTCCTCTCTCACCGTTACCATTACATAATTTTGAATTAACTGAATTTATTCTATCTCTAACTGGCATATGTTTGTTTGGTGCCTTTACAATAAAACCTGCATTAGCAAGTATACTTAAATCCGTACGTCCACCCGAACTAGATTTACGTGCTTTTGCACTGGGATCAGGGTAGGCAAATATTTTAGTTCCTGGGAATCTTGAATATATTTCATTTACTAATTCATCTGTATTACTTCCATACATTTCTATTTCATCAATAACAATTATTTTATTATTATCTATAACAAAACATACTGCCGACATCGGATCAATATTCATATCAATTGAAATATGAATCATTTTTTGTGGTGTTGTAAATCTAAATTCTTTTACATTTTCTGATCTCTTAAAACCATAATAAACTAATCCACTGTATGTAACAAATGTTGCTAAAAATTCTTGTTCAAATGTTTTCTTATCTAAATCTCTTTTTGCTTCTTCTATTTCTTTTTGATCTACAAAGGTTCCTTGTATAGTTGTAAAGGTGTGACTTGACCAACTATCATTTGTTGTATCTAGTCCTTCTTGATATAAATCGTATAGGAAATTACCAACTCCCTTAGGCGTCCCAATGAATAAGCCCCTTCCCTTAGAATCTGCAATCGCAGGTCTTAAAACTTCTGTCCATGCTTGTTGTGGAATGTTAGCAACTTCATCTAATACTACAAAGTTTAATTTAGGAGATCCCCGTAAGTTTTCAAACCCGGCTCCGTCTGCACCTTTTAAGCATATTTTACTATTATTTTTTAACACAATAGATAATTCCGCTTCATTTATTTTTTTAACCCAATTTAATTTGTTTAATCTTGTTTTTAATTGATCCCACCAAACCATTTTTGCTTGACGGTAGGAGGGCAAGATGGCCCAGCATATTTGCTCTGGTATTCTAGCATGATAACATATTTCTCTAATAGCTAAAGTTGTTTTGCCGAATCTTCTTCCTGCTACAACTGTTCTAAATCTAGTTTGGTCTTGTGCTACTGATTTTTGTGGTACTGATAGTTTCATTATTCTTTATCTTCCTCCCACGGTAATGGTGATGTATTTTCTTGTGCGTTAGGGTCATCTTTTTGGTCACAATAATTTCTTCCCAACCATATCTGCATTCTTGTATCACCTTGTAATGCTTTATCAAATTGTGCTTGTCTTAAACTTGCTTTTCCTTTTGCTCTACCTTCTTCTATAACTTTATTAAATCTTCTTTTAACACCGTCACCAGTCATACCTATAATGTAACCTATTTCCGCATAGGTACACATAGTAGATGCTAATCTCTTAATCATCTCCTTATCGTGTGTCTTGTATTTCTTTCCTCTGTTATCTGGTACTATTCCCATTATCTTAACTGTTTGTCCTCACATATAATTCTAAAATGTCGTACATCTGTATCGCCATCTGCTGTTACAACTTTTACTTCAACTGGATATACATTTCCAGCAGTACCACCATTTACTCTTAATACAACCTTAGTTGTTGTTGCGGATACATCCACCGCGTGGGAAGTTGGAAAGGCCAATGGACTTGCATCTCCTGAAATTGTTCCTAATGTAACTGTAGGCTCGCCTGTAGAGTCATCTAATAATGTATCTCCATCATTTAGATAATTTGTCCAGTCCAAAGAATAAGTTATATTTGCATCGGGGTCCTTCACGATATAAATGCCCCTATTATCACGAAGATATCCTGTTAAATCAGACATTTATAGTATCCCTTCTCTTTGAACTAACGAATGCTGGTCGTTTAATTTTAAAATTGCGTGTTTCTTTAAGTAGGTTATAAATTCTTGTTTCAGGTTTAACATTAAAACTCCTTGAATCGTTTTGTAAAATAAAACTTCTTGTTTCTGCTGTTACTGTATTTAAGCGTGTTTCATTGTTTAATGTAAATGTATTAAATGGATCAACAAGTAATATACTTCTTGCTGTTACGTCAATAGTAACATTAGCATCAATAGTTGATATTGCTATATCTAAATCTAAAGCACTAACACTTATAGTTGCCGTAATAGGTAATGTTGCTTTCCCTCCTGCCAACCACATTGCTGTTACGTCAATAGTAACATTAGCATCAATAGTTGATATTGCTATATCTAAATCTAAAGCACTAACCGTTACACTTGAAGAAATAGATGGTGAACTTATTGCAACTGCAGGAGCAAGTACTCCAGCAACTGTAACTGTACCCGAAGCAATAGATAATACTGTTGCTAAATCTAAATCTAAAGCAACAATTCCACCTTCTACATACTCTGATACAACATAGTCATCTCTTACATAAAGATCACCTATTGTAACATTTATTTCTAGTGTTGCTGTTGCTAATAATGTAGCCATTCAATCTCCGATTATTATAAACTAAAAATTAGTCTATTGTAATAGTTAAAGCTGAGGCGTTTATTTGTAAGGTGTCTCCATCTGATATAGTCTTGGATGCCGCTAAGGCTCCATGAGCTAATAGATTACCCGAACTTGATGCATCAAATATTCCAATATGTGTAATAGTACCCCAAGCACCCCCAGACGCCGCTGTAAATGTAATTGCTGAACTATTTGTAATTGAACTATTATCTGTTCCTGCTGTAGCCGAACTCATTTTATTATCAATTTGTACTCTTGCGTATGCTGAACCACTTACTTCTGTACCAGAAGCTGAATCTGTTGGTGAATTAGTGAATAATCCAATATATGCATTTGGAGCTGTATAAGATGTGTTCTTAAACAATAAATCTAATACCTTAAGCTCTGCAAATGTAGAAAGTGCCGTCATTAAAATTCCTCCTTAAAGGTTGTTATTACGTAACATTGTTATTTAATGATTTTTTAGAAAGAATAATATTATATTGTTTCTATGAATTTTTTACCAGATAAGTTTTCAACTTCTTTAACTAGGGCTTCCATGTTGACCCTTACAGTTTTACCTGTTCTTGTGTTCTTAGAATAATATTCCCATTCACCTTTTTCATTGTGCGGTGATATCTTAGTAGCATTTCCAGCCTCGTCTTTTACATATACTTCTGAACTTGCTGAATCATCCTTGGCATATATCCAACTGAAGTCTGCACCGTGTGTGGGATCACCTGCTTGGTTGTCCAATCTTATTGCACCCATCCTTGATGATGCCGTGGCATCCTCAGAATAGAAAGCGTAGTTGTTGGTTAGTGTCAGGTTGGTTATAGAGTGTGTGCCTGCCCTGAAGTGATAGAAGTCTGTTACTGCTGATGTGCCTGATCCATGGGAGTAGTCCATACCAATCGACTCGTAAGCAACAATATCGGTTATTGTAAGGTCACCTGTGTTTGTGCCCATCTCGAAGAATGTGCCCATTCCTGTCAGGTTTGTTATTGTCAGGTCACCGGAACTGCCTGGATATACTGCTACACCATAGTTTCCACCTGATGCCTGTCCCAACGTGGCATTGGTTGCACTGTTGTTGCTGACATTTGAATATGCCTCCAGTCCTATTGGTCCCCTGCTCCTGTATTGGCTACTGGTTGCAGTAGAACTTGATCCATTCAATTCAAGACTTAATATTGCCCTGTTTCTCCATCTCTGATCAGAGTCCGAACTGCTCTGAGATGCAGTCAACTTGATGTCCTGTATTATGATATTTTTGTATGGCCTGGTTGAACTAGTTGTGACAAGCGTGTGGTCTAGATCTTGGTATAGCATTACGTTGGCATTGTCATACCTTGCACTGGTTGAAAAATTAGATAAATCTCCACCATTCGCGGCCAACAACACCTGTCCAGTTCCGTTACCTTGTATGGATATGGAATCGTTTGACCTGTTTGCACTAATTTTGTTATCTACTAATGATATTGCTGATGTTGTTAAGTCTCCAGTAACATTTGTATCTGCTTGTAATTCTATTGTTCCTGTTCCACTTGTTCCAATTTCTAAATTAGCATTTGAACTTAAAGTGCTTATTGTATTTCCTTCAATTTTTACATCACCAAACTTACTTTGTCCGCTGGCAGAATTATCATAGAATGCCCAAGATGTTGCACCGTCATCTGAATTCATATCAGCATAAAATCCATATGAATTTGTAATTGTAGCAGTTCCACCACTTCCTGTTCCACTTGTACCATTTCCTGCAAAATGATAACCATAAGCATTAGTAACTAAAGCGGTTTTACCAGCCCCTAGATTCCAAACAGCAACTTCACAACTACTGTTTACACCCAGCATGTTTGTTACCGTTAAATTCCCATTTACCTTTGGTGAGATATAACCATATCCACGAAAACCAGTTGCTGATGATATTATACTATCATCTGTGTTTGAAGAGGTTATGTATGCCGTTAGAGCAAGTGCTTGCACACCTCTGCTTAAATTTGAGTGTGTTATTGAAGAACCATTAAGGTCCAAAGCCGTCACACAAATATTTCTAAATCTTGCGTCTGAACTTGTAGTATCTGAACCATCTGTTTTAAGACTTGTTTGTATCCAGTTTACATAAGTTCTATCGGCACCCGGAACAATTGCCTCATCAACATAATACATCGCATTACCTTTAAATCTGTCAACTGAACCATATGCACCTGATATCAAACCTCCAAAGTCATCATACCAGTCTGCATTTCCAGTGACAGTAACACCTGAACCTGCAGGTTGAATATAAAGGTTATCATTACTTCTTGAAGCCTGAATTTTGTTATCTACTAATTGAATAGCATCTGTTGAAATGTTTGTTGTGGCAGTTATAGCACCTGTAATTGCGAGCGTTGAACCATCAAATGTAGCATTGGCTTCTCCAATTAGTGCGTTTGAACCTGTTACCGTTGCTATTGTATTATTTGTTGAACCTGATAATGATACACCACCACCACCACCAGCACTTGCTTCTAAACTAATTTTACCACTTGAATCGTCATATGTTAAAACATAGTTGTCTTGTCCCGATGCCACTGATTGATCAACATCAAATCTAAAGTTTCCTAATAAAATATCTCCAGTACCTGCTGGGTCAATAATAATATTATCGTTACTTCTTAATCCTGATATTGTATGGTCATCAATTTTTATTGCATCGTTGGCTATACTTGTAGTTGCAGTAATATTTCCTGTTACTGCTAACGTAGAGCCATCAAAAGAAAGATTGCCCTCTGCTGTTATAGGACTTGTTCCAGTTCCTGTTAGTACGGCATTTGATGTTAAACTTGATGCACCAGTACCACCATCTGCTACTGTTAAATCTGTTATACCCGTAATTGTTCCGCTTGTAATAGTAACTGCACCTGTTACATCAAGTGCTTCTGCTATTGTAATTTTTGATGAATCTGATGAATCTAATGTTGTACCATTAATTCTTAATGCATCTAAAACAATATCACCAGTACCACTTGTAGTTAAAGTTAAATCTGCATTACTTGGAGAAGAAATTGTCGAGCCTGTAACTGATAGATCACCTAATGTTGATAATGTATCAGCATAACCTAAACTGTTCCATGCTGTTGCACCATCTCCAATTTTGTATCTATTTGTATCTGATTCCCAAGCAAATTCTCCTGCCGCTAGTGTAGGATTACCGCTTGTCCAGTCTGCCGCTGTATCTCTTCTTAATTGTATTTTTGTAGCCATTATGCTGTCCCGCCGTCTATTGTTGGTACTGATGTATAAGTTGAATCAGCAACTCCACCATCAATATTTATTGCTGTGGGGTCTCTAAAGGATAAAACACCAGAACCGTTTGTTCCTAATACTTCATTTGCAGAACCATCTGCGTTGGGTAAAGTATAAACTGCATTTATATTAACTTTACCTGTTCCTGCAGGATTTAAAGTTAAGTCTGCATTTGATGGAGAAATGATTGTTGATCCAACAAACGTAATATCTCCTGTTGAAGCACCTCCACCTCCACCTGCCGCATCTACATATGCTTTGATTGATTGTTGTGTTGCCAATGCCGTAGCACTGTCAGTCGCCATATTGTCTTCATCTAATATTGTTGTAACTGTTGCACCTGTTCCTATTTTAATTCCTGTTTGTACATCCACTATACCTGAACCATTGCCTGAAAGTTCTAAGTTTGCATTTGAGGCATTAGAACTAATTGTGTTATCTGTTATTGTAACACCATCAACTTGCACCCATTTACCTGCTTTGGGATTAATGGTGATTTCACCATCACTTGAATCTGTTAAAACAATGCTGTTATGATTTGTTATTGATCCTTCACTTGGGTTATCACCATTTGCTATGGTGAAATCACCACCACCAACTGATGCTGACAATGAAACATTAGTATCAACTCCCCCAAGAAAAATTCTCCTTGCTAAAAGACCTATTCTGCTATTGACACTACTTTGGTCTGCGCCATCTCTTATTTGTGTCCCACTAACGGCATTGTTATATATTTTTGCACTAAAATTTCCTGTATTATCATAGAAAAATTGTAATTCATTTGTAAAATCATTAGTAGGGCTAATAGAAAAAGTGTCTCCAGGAAAAACTTTTACCCCTCCACTTCCAGCCCCTTGTAAATATAAATTGTCGTTAGTTCTTGTTGCTGTAATTTTGTTATCTACTAATTGAATTCCATCAACTTCTAAATCGCTACAAGCTTTGATGGGGGTGGCATTCATGTTTAAACCACCGCCACTTATGTTAACCTCTCCTCCTCCTAATGGATCTATATCGATATCTGCACTAGTGACGCTGAAACCATCTCCGCTATGGACAACAATCTTGGACGAATACCATCCCACGTTGAATAAATTGGGTCTGTCTATGTTGTTCTCGTAAGCGATACCATTACATATAATTGTTTCACCATTTATGTTGGCCGCTCCAATGTAATGCGTTCCTCCTGTTGCACCATTGTTCCTTAAAGCAAGCCTGCATTCACTGGATGTACCTGTTAGGAAAATAAAATTGCCACCTACGCTGTTGTCTGATGACACTGTTTCAAAAACCAAATCGTCATTGGTGTTTGGCGTTCTGATGGTTGGTGGATTTGTGTCCGTATAATATCTCCAAGGATTTGGTCCTGTGGAGTCATCATCACCTATCTGTACTTTGTATCCATCTAAAATAATGTTTCCACTGCCGCTTGAACTGAGCATAAGGTTATCCTGACTTCTTGTAGCTGAAATATTGTTATCATTGATTGTAATTGCCGGCATAACAATAGCACCTGTACCTGATGGTTCTAATGTTATATCTGCATTACTTGGAGATATTATTGTACTTCCAATAACTGATAAATCACCAATACCTGATGGTGTTACTGAATCTACATATGCTTTAATTGACTGTTGAGTTGCAAGTTTAACTGCAGAGTCAGATCCCATTGCATCTTCATCTAATATACCTGTTACAGTTGCTCCATCACCTGCTACACTTAAATTTTCTAATACAATAGTTCCTGATCCATTTGCATTTATTTCTAAATTAGCATTTGAAGCATTTGTTGATATTGTATTGTCTGTTATTGTAACTTGATCTAATGTACTTGCTCCAGTAACTCCTAGTGTTGTGCTAAAAGTACCAGCTCCAGTTACAGCTAACGTACTTCCATCAAATTGTAAATTACTTTCTCCTTGAATAGCGTTTGCTCCAGTTACGGTTGTTAATGTATTATTTGTTGATCCAGATAATGCTGTATGGCTTTTGCTATCAACATAAGTTTTAATTGCTTTTGCACTGGCTAACGTTGTGTCTGTGCCTGCTACTGAACTAATGTCAGTGTCTAATACACCTGATTTTAAATTGTCTACTTCTATGTTTGAAACTGTATTGTTATCAACGTCAATTGTTTTATTAGTAAAAGTTGTTGATGAACTAGCAGTAACGTCACTAGTTGCATTAATTGTTACTACACCCGCTGAATCAGTAGAAGTAGTCACGTTATCTCCACCTTGGATGTATAAATTTGAATCCATGCCTATTTGTATAGTTGCACTATCGTCTGCGACTACAGAAAAAGTGGCATCTCTCAAATTCAAGAAATTACTGTCGAGCTGGCTATGCGTGAGTTGACTGGATTTCGCAAGGTTATCGCTTGTAACTGTTGTTGAACTAATTGCTCTTGTTGTAAGTTTGGCTTTAGCCATTTAAATATCCTCTGTTATCGTTTTTAACTCCACGATTATTTATTAGAGATTTATATGTTAATATATGTTGTTTGATTACTTCTTTTTATGTTTGGCATATGAAGGCCAAACTTCTTTGAATGATTCAAGTTTGTCTTCAATTAAATCAGGGTTTTCTTTTAAGTATTTTTGACGTTGGTCTGATTCCCTATTACGATCCATTTGTCTTTTTACTTCTTGTGAAGTTAACATTGGTTCTGATTCATCTGCATTCTCTGGATTCAGTACTGGACACCATGGTAGGTTTTGATTCATTCTTTTTAAAATTACTTTTATTTTTAATAAAGCACGACACATTTTAATAAGTTGCTTTTCAGTAATATCTTTATTACGTCCGCCTCTATGATAAGGACCTACATTATCGGCTATGCCTGGAATAACATATTCATCATGGTCGTTCCAGTCAGTTAACAAATTATCTATTTGTAATTGTGTTTTTAGTTTTTCAATGTCACCACAATATTGGTATAATGTTTTTCTTTCTTCTTCAGTCATTGTTACCATAACTGCTGGATTTGTTTGGCCTTTTCTTGTAGTATAGCCGTCTTTTAAAGTATGTAATTTACTCATCTTTTTTAGGCTCTTCAGCTTTTGCAGGGGGTATATTTTTTGATTGCAGATATTGTGCAATCTTATTCCATATTGTACCTACTACTGCTGTCTCTGGTGCTCCATAGGCACCTCTTTTACAAGCTATATCTATTAGTTGTGCTAAGGCTTGGTACTCTTTGTCTGTTAATGGATTACTTTCCTTCATTGTTTCTCCTTACGTCTGGGGTTGGTATTGAATCGTCTAATTCATCTAATACTTTTTCTGCTAACGTTAACTGATTACTTTCTATTAGTCCTTCTGCTACGTCAAAATCATTCTCTGACCATTCATCTCCATATTTTGCACCTATCAATGCCGCTTCTCTAACAATATCAATAACAGTCCATCCTTTGGCTCTTTCACATACTCTCTTAACTCGTATGTCATAATGATCGTTTACTTTAGACTCTGTATTATCATTCTTTCTACTTCTAATCAGCTGAATTATATCATCTGCTCTTTTTTGATCACTTGTTGTCATTTATTTTCTCCTTTGTGTTTTCTATTATTTCTTTTTTTCTTTTACGTGCTTCAGCATTAAGTCGTCTTGTTTCTGTTCTTTTACTCATCGTTTCCTTGTGTTTAATCATAACAGCGAACTCTTTGTCTTTTAAAAGATCACGCACCCAGCTATTATTATCTTGTTTCATTTTAATGTTATTCATTATAGCAACCCTTTGATATCAGGCATTGTTGCGTTAAATCTTCTGCAACTCCAACTGTCTTCTTTGAATACCCAGTCTTGATGTGTATGCTTATTACAAACAATTACGTGCCAATGTCCAGTGTTTGGATTGAGTTCAGTATATGCTTGTTTGGTATCAAATAGTTGATTGATTATGTTTTCCATTGTGTGCCTTTGTTATTTCTCTTGCTATTTCCTCGAGCGTAAAATGTTTGCGTAAAACCTCTATACCCCACTCCATAGCCACCAATCCAACTACGTCGGTTAGGTTGCTCTTGTTTTGC
>Ga0208920_1000370_pt1 | contig 11948 bp, 19 predicted proteins | sample 19_taG_FD_184094 | JGI IMG/M metagenome (GOLD analysis project Ga0208920, IMG submission 184094) | Marine viral communities from the Subarctic Pacific Ocean - 19_ETSP_OMZ_AT15317 metaG (SPAdes) (version 2) | ecosystem: Environmental > Aquatic > Marine > Oceanic | place: Pacific Ocean | collected...
TATCGGGCGTTGCATCAGTTACAGTACCAACTCCAACTTCCCAATTAGCTGTTCCTTCTTCATGAATTGCATAATAAGTTGTATTCCCAGTTGCAATTCCTGCAACAAAAGTTTGCCAACCGGTTACTGCTCCTGCTAAGTTTAAAGTTCCAGTTCCTGAAGTAGTACTGGTTTCTCTAACTCTGTCGTTTAAAACTAAAGCCATTTTTTATTCTCCTATTATGCCATGCTTAAAATAGCATCACCTGGTGATGTTGGACTAGGGAAAGTAATTTTAAATGTACCATTAGTACAAGTTTTATCTCCACTAAAATCTAACACAACAACTAATCTATCAGCTGCACCATCTACGGAAGTACTATTATAAATTACTCCGTAAGCTGCAGTAAAAGTAGCTGTTGTCCATTCTGTATCTGCAAAATCAACGGATGCAACTGCAGTTCCACTTGCTACTGCTTGCGAAGTTAAAGTATTTCCTCCTGTAGAATATCCAGTTCCAGACGTACCTACTTGATTCGCAGTTCCTGAAGTGTAAACTGTTGAAGAAGTAGAGTAAGGTGCACCAGATCCAGCTGTGTATAAAGCTAATTTAAAAGTGTTTCCAGACGTTGCAAAATCATGCTGCGCTGAAAATAAAGCACCTCTAAAACTAAACGGTATTACATTTGCCATATTTTTATCTCCTTAATAATCTGATGGACTTGGTGATTTAAGAGGTGTACGAATAACTCCATCTTGGTATTCGTCCCTACGTCTTCGACCTTGTTGTTCGATCGCATACGTTTGTAATGCATCATTAAACTGCGATTGATAGTATTGTACCATATCTGCAGGTCCTTTCAAGTACCCATATGCATTTATCAGACATCCATACAAAAGTAAATCCTGATATTTATTTGACAGATAAGTCCCATTCGTAGCCGCTGGAGCAGCTGTTGGATTGGTAGTATCTGTTATACTATAGGGTTGTTTAATATAAGCCATAGTAATTTCATAAGCAGCATCGGGTGTAGGAGCTACTACCCAATATTCAGAATCCCAATTAGCATAATATTTAGGAATTCCTGATTGTACCGAAGGTCTATCATAATAACTTGCCATATACGAAGTATCTTTTTTCTCTAAAAAACTCTGAACATTTGGTGTAACAGTAGTGTCCAATAATTGAACATATCTAATAATTCTTAAATCGTCTGGAATAGTTACATATCTATTTCCAATCACTAAGTTTGAAGTAGCATAAAATCTATTATCATCATTATCTGCTGATCTATATATTTTATTTTCAGAGTTTATAATAAGTGGTTTTAGAATAGCACTGCTTAAAACCGTGCTACTAACTTCTGTGAAGTTTCTAATATCATCTTCTAAATTTGCTAAGGTATAAGTTTGATGTGACATAATTATCTCGGATACTGATTAGTTTGATTTGGTGGTCCACCAAAAACAAATGCTCCGCCTCCTGTTGTTGTCGAACTTGCTGCATTAACTAAACTTAAAGTAAAATAATTACTTACAGTTCTAGTTGATGGTTCTCCCGGATAAGGAACAGTTTCAGTAACTCTTGTTATTATATACGATCCATAAACTTTGTCACCAGAAGAATGAGCTGCCGCTGTTGTAGAAGAAGGCGTGCTTCCTCTAGTTGGAGAAGCTGTTCCTCTTGTACATCCTGTTAAATCATTTCCTGCTTTACCCGTGTATTGAATAGTTTCACTATTATATAAACCAGTAGTCGAATTTATTGATTGAATTACAAAGTATCCTGAAGTTGGAAAATAAGTTGCATCTGTCAAAGTAATGGTAGTAGCACTATCAGTGACAGCTCCATTTAAAGTAGTATCTAATTCTAAAGCTGTAATTGGAACACCGCCCACGGCTTCTTTAACTTGGGTAAATCTAACTGCATCTCCAGTTTGTCTTTTATTGTTTTGTTGATAAACTCTTAAAGTTGTAGTTCCGTCTGTAACAAATGGAACATTGTCTAAAGGACTTGCAGTAGGAACAGAAGGACTTCTAGGTCTTGCATGTGGTAAAGCCTGTGCATCTGCACCATGAGGTCGTGGATCTACTTGAGGCTGTTTAGGTTCATATTCTGAAACATGAACTCTTGCGCCTGTCCATTCCTTAACCATTTCTGTATATGGAAAAGCCATACCAGATCTATCTGAAATAAATTGTGCATATTTACCTCTAGCAAATTTTCCCATTATAGCCCCGGATAATAAGTTTTAGGTGTTATATATGTACTTGAAGGTGAACCATCTTCTTGTAAAGCTCTTTGTAATTCATCTTCATAAAATAATTTTAATTGTTGTACTCTATCTAGTGCCCATTTTTGTGCAAGATAAAAAGATAGACCTGCAATCATTGCAGGTACAAATCTATAAGGTATATCTCCAACATTAGTATAAGCTCCAGCATCTTTAACTCTACTAACATAATATAAATTAATATAATTAGATGCTGCTGTTGAATCAGGTGTTGGATAAATAGTAAGAGTAGTTCTGTCTATAAATCTTTGAACCCAATACTGTGAAGGAGTTCCTTTAGTAGCTTTATTTGAAAAATATGCATAAATAGAACGATCTATTTTTGTTAAAGGTAAATCAGATTGATCTGTAGAAGCAGTTGGTGTTGAGTAGTCTGTTCTATAACTTGCTTCAGTTATGTCGGAAAAACCATAAAGACCATTAGTTGGAGAAGTAGTAGCACTTGTACCATCGTCAGATGATCTATAAAAAATATACTCCGCTTGTCCTTCAACAAGGTCTAAGTTAGTATTACCAACTTCCCAATAATGAATTCCTCTATTACCCCATTCTTGAAAAAGAATGTTTAAAGATCTTCTAGCTGCTTTTAATTGATAACCAGATACACTTTGTACTCCACATCTTTCGTAAGCATCTTCGATTACTTCATCAATAGAAAAGGTAGATTCAAAAGTTGCTGTAGTAGCAATTGCCATCTATCCTCCTATCCGTAGAATACTGTAACTTTATCTACTCCGCCTGTAAGTTTAGCATAAGCACCATTAGGACAATATATTCCACTACCTGGAATATCTATTTGATAAACTACCGGTTCCCCTGCTGTTCCTGATCCTATAGGTACGTCGAATGTACCGAGAACAGTTGCAGTCAGACTACCATCTCTAATTTCAATAGTACCTAAAGCTGCCTCACTACAGTAATAAATTCCTAAAACCCTAGCGGGGCCTGCGAATACATCGCCGGAAGTTGTAAGATGTGTTGTTTTTACATCTACATTATACACACTCATAATTTTATCTCCTTAAAAAGTGCTCCCGAAGGAGCACTTTAATTAATTATTAACCGACGTTAACGTTTTGAATATAAGTAACCGTTATCCAACCTTCACCTGCTCCCAGGTTATCGTAGGTTAAAAGTAATCTTCTATCCGTTGCACCAACGTCTGCCCATGCATCTACGTTTGCTTTAACAGCTCCAGCTGTAATTTTAATGATACCTAAAGTACCACCAGCTATTGCACCAGCTGCTGTAAATGCAGTTGCATCACCCACATAACCTAAGCCAGCTGTAGTTCCACTTCCACTCCATACAACACTTACATATAAGTCTGCAGAAACCAATTGGCTATTTGCAGGAATTATAATGTCTGTTGTAGTAGTAGCAGCAGCTTGAGTGATCTTTTCTGTTTGTGACATTAGCACATGACCTGTGTTTTTCATATTCGAACCAACAGTAGTACCAGTAGTATATTTAATACCTCCGGCTAATATTGGACCCGAAAAAGTTGTGTTTGCCATAATATTCCTCCTAGAATATCTGAATACTGTCCTCTAGGGATGTCGACTATACGCGTCAGTATCCATTATTTATTTAATTAATGTATAGTAAGTTATTTATATATGAAATTTAAATAGAGTGCAAGAGATCCTGCAATAAAAGTACGATTTCAGCGATGTAGCGTTTATTTAAGTAGCCACAGAAACTTCGGGGGCAGCATTATTGATTGCATTTTCTCTGTCTGCAATCTTAGATTCTTCGAGTTTGATCTCATTAATAACTTCTCTAATTGCGTTATCAATCCTGACCATATCCAGAGTATATTTACCTTCTTGCTCATACTCCAACTGCCACTTCAACTCCAAGGACCTTTTTTGTTTGTACAGGTCTTGTACCATCCATAACCTCCTCATAGGTTATTCTGTTTATCTTGGGATCCATCATTTCTCCAAGAGACTCCCACTTTATACTCTTATCTCCTAGTTTGTCAACTATTGAATTTTCAATAGATTCAACATTATCCTCAGCTAAAACTTCAAATTTAGCTTGATATTGATATGCATTTATATGTACTAGAAATTTTCTCATCTTCTCACCATTTATGAAATAAATGTGGCGGTTTTAAGGCCGCCACAAATTTAGTTTAATTACGCACCTTCAACGCCGAAGATACCTCTAGGGTCTGATACGCCAAAAACGTATCTTTCTCTAGCTTTGTATCTAACGTTGCCAGTATCGAAATCACCTTCCATTGCAGTTGTTAATGGAGCTCTGTTAAAATACTTCATTCCATTAGGTACATCTGTAATTAAATACCAAGAATCAGTATCAGTTAGGTAATTGTTCACTCTATATCCTTGAGGAACCATACCCATAGATACGATTGCATTGATATCATTATCAGCTGTCCCAGTTCTGCCTTGAGATTTCATCAATCTGTCAGCGGTAAACTGGTTTTCAGAAGGAACGATCATTTTAACCGCTCTTGCTGCAACTCGAAGACCTCTTTCATCAGTCATCCCTGCTACATCTATTAGGGCTTGTTCTAATGAAGTTTCGTTAAGATCCGCCTGAGTAGTCAAGGTATTTTGAAAAGTACCTGCTATCGTTGGGTGAGCTGTACTAAAAAGTGCAACACCATCACCTGAATTAAATGTAGCCGTTGAAGGCAATCCATTTATTACAGGTTCTACTGCTTTTACTTGTTTAGCATTACTCATAGATCTTGCTAAAGCTTTTGTATATCTAGAAGCTAATCTATCGTAGAGGTTATCTTCGATAGCTTCTTCTGTGATTGCAAATGCTAAAGCTACAGTCTCCATAGTGTAACGAGCTGTGAAAGTTTCCTGTGCAGAATCAAATGCGACTCCAGCACCTTCACCTTTCACTTGTGCGTTAGCGAAACCAGATAACATTACTTCCTCTTCGAAAGCTCTGTCACTTGATTCCTCGTTATAAATTTCAGCATGCTGATTTTCATAACGTTTATATTCCAGACCAAAAAGTGCATTAAGGCCTGGCTCTAGTTCTTTAACTAGTTGCGAACGTGATATTGCCATGTCTATATACTCCTATTATGGTACTAACCTGTTTGTGTTTATTGATACAACAACAGATGAGAAAGTAGCCGTGTTATCGGCATTTTCTGAATCGTCTGCTGAACCATATAAACGCACGCAGTTAGCGTCTGCTGAAGTGGATGTTATAGTAACTGAACCAGTTGATCTACCAGTTGTATCATTTCCAGTGGAAGTGACACCAAAAGTAGCTAGTACCGCTGCTTGAGTCCACGACGTAGCCGCTGCTGCAACAAGTCTCTGGAAAGGATTGTCCATTACAAAGGCAGTTATATCTTCTGAATTTGCTGGAGTGATTGGTTGAATGTATGCATTCGCCCAAGTTGGTTTAAGAGTAGTCGTAGCATTGTAAAAAATACCATTCATAACTCCTAACAACTCACTCGTTGTTGCAGTTCCTGCTGAATCAATATATCCAGTAGCACCTGCTTCAGAAATAACTAAACCACCTTGATAAATAGACGTTCCATGGGCGGCATCGATTTTATATTTATGCTGATTCTTGATCGCTTGACCAGTTAGTGAATCTGCAGGTAAAAAACCGAAACCTTGTGTGTTTCTATTTGCCATAGTTTTCTCCTATTTCCATAGTTTGTTAATTTAATCAGTGATAAGGAATTCCTAAATTAGGACTTCTTTGTACCACCGAAGGTTACACGAGTCTGTCTATCAACATCGATAGGCATCCTCTTATCCTGCTCCTTCATTAAATCGTGTTTAACTGCTTCGCTTCGGTCTTCATGTTTTCTAGCCATGTGATCTTGGCGTTGCTTCGCGATCTCGTTAGGTACCTTTGCAAGCAAAAGGCCTCCAACCCCAATCACTCCCTTGTATTTGCCTTCTTCGACAACAGGATAGTCAGTAGAGTTTTCAATGTCTTCAGATCTTACTAATTCATAACCTTCTCTAATACGTCCAGTTATATTTTTAGTATCCTGAAAACCGATACTCTCTGCTCTAATCCATCTATACCTGAATCCATCAGGTGCAGGGGGTGCATCTAGAGATGATGGTGGAACCCACACTTTTGGTCTTTCAGACTTTGACCGTGTTTGGTTCGCACGAGAAGTTTTATTGTTTTTTTCCATTACGCCTCCTTCGTGATTTTTAGTTGTTTTGCGTACTCTTCAAGTGGCACTCCTAATTTTTTAGCGATATGCACCTGTGAGGAAGTGAGTCTCACAGTTTTGCGACCAGGTTTTACGCTTCTATTAGCTGAAGCGACCGTCTGAACGGGCATGGTCGTTTGCTTTGATTCACTATTATCAAATTTATTACTAAAGTCAACTCTTATTCTTTTGTCAACTTCAGAATAATAATCATCTGATTGTGGATCAAAGCCTTCATTTACAAGGTCTTTATGTATTTCAAACGCTGTAAATGTCATAGCTCTATTTTGACCAAACCAAGGATTTCTAGAAGCCCAATCTTCAGCTTTAGGATCCGGTGTTGGTAATTGTTGTGGAGTCTCTTGTGGTAATTTACCACCGTCAGAGAGTTGTACAGGTTTCTCGGCCTGTGTTGTTTCTCTTCCTTCTTTAGCCTCATTAAGTTTTGCATTCTCAAAAGAAAGACTTGCAATTCTTTTATTGGCTTCAACTTGACCCTTGGCATCACCAGATTCAATCGCTGCAGCTAATTCTTTTTGTGCAGCTTCTAAACCTGTATTGATACTAGACTCAAATTTTTTAACGTACTCAGAATCAGTTTTTTGAAATCTTTTTTCTAATTCTAATCTAGATTGTTCTACACCTTTGGCATAATCTAAAGCAGCTTGTTCTCTTCTTTCTGCTTCTCTCATTTTTCTAGTTAATTTAGAAATACGAGATTGCACACCTTTACTGTAGTCCTCTAACGTTTCATCTTGTTTCTTTTCTGGTTCTTGTTTTACTTCTGTTACTTCTTCTTGTTTCGTTTCAGTTGTTTCTTGTTTCGGCGCTTCAGTTGATTTTTCAACTTCTTCGGCTTTTTCCTCTGGTAAAGTTACATCTACTTCAGGTCCTGAAGTGTCGACATCTACTTTTGGATCATCATGTTTAATCGGATTATTTTCCGGCATAGTTTCCTCCTATGTTAATATTGATGCAAGATATCCTCTGGATTCTCGATTATTGCTAAAATTTCGTCATCATTAAGAAGACGAACTTCCCCACCCTCAATTTGTATTCTTGATCCCGCATAACGCGCGAACATTACCCAGTCTTTGACCTTGCACCATGGACCATCGGGATATCTCTCTTTATCCCTATAACAATCTGGACCCATAGCTAAAACTAGTCCACATTGAGAAGCAACTTGTTGTTTCTCTAGTGTACCTTCGGTCATTACTATTCCCCCTTTAGTTTTATCTTTCATTTTGAAAGGTAAAACTAACATTCTCCAACCCGTAGGTTGGGGTAATTTTGTTTTCTCTTCGTTGGCTAAATCTTTTTTAGGTTCTGATTTTGGAAGACCTACTAATTCGTTATTTGGTAGGTGTATCTTTGGTTTTAATGTCGATGACTGTTCCTTCATTTTTCTCCTTCGAGTTAAGCAGGCTAGAAAGTTCCTGACGCACTGATTCCAGTGCATTTATTTGTCCTATAATATACTTATAATTTTCCATACTGTCAACACTTCCAGACGTAACCGCCACAGATAATTGTTCAGTTCTGGTTCTTACAAACTTTATTAATTTTGTTATTACTGTCTCTAAATCCATTTAAATTTTAATACCAACAGCTCTTAAACAATTTTTACATCCTTTAATAAATCGCTTGTGTGTGCCACAATGATTAACTGTTGATGCAACCGTCTCTTTTAAAACGATTGGTTCCTCCTCTTTCTTTTTTCCAAATAGGAAATTCCACAATTTTTTAAACATTAGCCTTTTCTTTTTTTAGCCATCTTTTTAAATGTTTTAGCTAAGTTATATCTTCTTGATCCTTCAGGGCAAGTTTTACTGCCTAATTTTTTACCAGTACAAGGTTTATCTTTTCTCATACCTTTCACAGCATCTTGAATCCAGCCAGCATCTTTCATACCAACTCTAACTGGTAATCCACCACTTGGATAACCATAAGAATTAGCTCCCAGTTGAAGTTTAACTCCAGGGGCTCTTTTATCTTTTAAATAGTTGTTCATTATTTTTTCCTACTACTCCAACCATGTTTTATCCTACTTATTAATTTTTTGATTTGGACGCTTGCCCCATTTTCCGTAAGATTCATCTCTACGATCTTTCATAGATTGTTTCTTACTAGATTCTGGTCCAGTTCTCATCCCTAAAGATTCATCTTCTCTAGCTTTATAGCCTTGTTTCTTAGAAGCTGACTTCTTTGCATAAGGGAATCTGACATTTGATCTAACACCGTTTTGTCTCATATTTTTCTCCTAGTTAAGTTTATTATAACTTATCTTCTTAGACAAGTCTATTTTTTTTCTTCTTCTTCTTCTTTACCACTGGTTTACTTCCATACTCCTCGGTCCATTCTTTTGCTATCTTAGGATGATTTTTCCAAAGATAACGTCTTTGTTTTTCTGATTTGAATGGCATTATTTTTTACCATTCCTGAAAATTTGTGTACCCTTTATACCAAAAATACTTCCGCAGACAAGAATCCAAAGTGACGTAAACCATGTTGGTAGTGCAGCAAAATGCTCGAAGAAAATTTTTATTTTCTCCATAGCGGCCGGATCGTCCGACCAGACACCCCAGGCGAGCACCAAAATTGGCAGTGTGAGAATCGCTAAAACTACCTCGTCCTTGTAGTCATTTTGACGGGCTTCTAAAAGTTTGCCCTGGTATTCCGTCTCACCTCGGGCCATTTTTGAAGCAGCCATATGCTGTGCATCAGCCATAGCCATCTTTGTCTCTTGACGTTTTTTATAAATGTGAGTTCCAGCGTTTAAAGCAAGTTTAAGCGCACCAAAAATTGGGAATGCCATACTAGTACCAGGTTGCTGATTGTTTTCTAGCTTTACCCGTACCTTTTACAGTTACTTTATCCCCCGTTGGGATAACGTTTCTTGCTCTCTTGACATCAGCTTTACTTCTTTTGTCATAGACAACATTCTGTTTAGGAACAGGTATATTTTTAGATTTTTCCATATTTTCTCCTATTGGTTTTTTATACTATCTTCTAGGACCTTTCAAGGTCTTTACATCTTTACGCTTCATTTGATCTGTATACAATTTAGTATCCGCAGATAACAAAGCTTTATCCATAGCTGTCTCGTCTCTCATTTCAGCTAAATCTTCATCTTGCTCCATTTTCTGTTCAGTCAAATCTCTATCTTGTACAAGTTTAGCCGTATCAAGATTCAATCTATTTTCATCTTCTAGAGTTTTTCTTTCAGTCTCCCTAGCTTTTAAATCAACTTCTCTTTCTTTTAATTTAAGTAATGGATCATGATCGAATTGAGATGTTATTTGTCTCTCTTCCTTCATAAACTCTTCAGTCATTTCTGCAATCAACACAGCTTTTCTAGCTTCTATCTGTTGAGACATCATTTGTAAATCAGCTGCCGCTTGTGGATTCTGCGGCGCAATTTGTTCTAATTGTTTCATCTGTTGCATTTGTTCTCTAAATTCTAATTGAACTTGTTCTTGTGCCATCAATGATATGTGTTCTAAAATATTTTTTTGTAATGAACCCATAACCATTGGAGCATTTCTAACCATGTTAGTTGCCATAAAGTTTAAGTGTGAAGTAATGTGTGCTCTATGATCCTGACCTGGAAACGCTTGAAAAGGTTTACCACCTAATGCATCTATATTTTCTATAGCTGGATCTTTAGGAGCATTTGGTGGAGGAGGTGGTAATATTGCATCAATATTCTTAACTCCAATTGCTTCATACATAGTTCTATAAACATTATACATGTTGTGCATTTGTGGATTAGTGGTTGCTAATTGCATTTCAGTTTGTGCTAATGTTATTCTCTGTGACATTGAGAATATATTAGGATCAGCAACAGGTAGAATATCTACTCTGTCATCAAAGTCCATTTGCTTCACGGTCCTTGCACCACCGACAACATCGTAAGGATATTCTGGTGGTAAGTACTGTGCAATAATAGTTGCCAGTAATCCAAATTCTTTTTTCATTGCTGCATACAATCTTTTATGTATTGCAGACATTACACGGGAGCCTCTTTCTAAAAGAGCAATAGTAGTTCCTACAGCTGCACCTTGATTACCATCACCAACTTGCATATCAGCAATAGCAGCAAATCTTTGTCCAGCTTGAACAACAATTCCTAATAATTGTAATAATGTTGGAGAAGGTTCTTTATAAGGTAGTGGAAAGAAAGCATCTCTTAAACTTCCACCTGGTGCATCTACATCTTTAAATTCACCTGGTTGAATAGGGTCCGATTCATTCTGAACTCTAACACCTCTCTGCTTAAATCCTGCAGGTAGGTTGGCTAAAGTTCCAGCGTCTAATAATTGACGGAGAGCCGCCGTTGCCGTACGACTCAATCCGCCAATCATGTGAATGAGTCCGAATCCATAAAATCCTAGTCCTGGCAGAAATTTGAAGTGGACGAAGTATTGGATTCTATTTTTCTTCGGATCATTGGGCGCAAAGTTTCGCTTGATAGCGAGAACTTTTCTTGTACCTTCCTCAATTGTAACAATGTAAGGAAGTTTTATTCCAGTAGGTTCATTCTGTGAATCAACCTCCTCGAATCCTTCTAGATCTAAATTCACGTGGCATTCTAACAAAGTATAGATAGGTTGTTGTCTGCCTGTAGCTTTTGTTCCTTCTAGCTCACGCTCCTTTTTTTCTAATTCATTTGAAGTCACCATTCCTGGTGGCCCTAATTCTATATCTCTATAAAACCCAGAAACTTGTTGCTTACGCAACTCGTTTTCTGGAATTTTAATCACATGAATAATAGCTTCCGCATCATCTAATGAGGTAGCTGTGTACGGAACTACTAATTCATCTGCAGGGACGAACTTTGAAACTGCTCTTCCCATGGTCATGTCATAATAGACTTTTTTAAATGTTGATCCTGCTAATGGTAAATGAAACAACATCGAATCAAATTCTGGTTCGTATTCTTTCATCTTGTCCATAACAAGATAATTCATATAGTCTTTTACTCTTTGAGCTTGTAAATCGTGTGCTGGAGTTTTAACTCCTATTACTTGAGTTCTAACAGGTCCATCTCCTGGTAATAATTCTTTATATGCTTGTGCTTGAAACTGTGTAACAGATTCAGCTAGTACAGGATGGGTTGCACCTGATGCTCCTTGAAATGGTTCTGTTCTATTTTCATATTTAAATCCTAAAAGATCTAAACCATCTCTATAAGTTTTCTCCCAATCTTTTCTAGAAGATTTATAATCCATGTAGTTTCCAGCTTGCTCGTTTCCGATCGGCTCTAAAACATCTTCAGGTAAAATATCTGCTAGATTATCAAAATGATTTTCTGTTCCAGGAATGTTAATTGCTCCCGGTTCAAAATCAATAGTTGCTCCACCATCTTCTTCGGGTGTTACTTCTACCGGTTGTTTTTCTGTAACTTCCTCTTGTACACTTAAATCTACTAGTTCCTCTTCACCAGGAACTTTAAGTTCTGTTCGTGTATTAGGGAGTCCTTTATCTAT
>Ga0208920_1000374_pt1 | contig 11902 bp, 8 predicted proteins | sample 19_taG_FD_184094 | JGI IMG/M metagenome (GOLD analysis project Ga0208920, IMG submission 184094) | Marine viral communities from the Subarctic Pacific Ocean - 19_ETSP_OMZ_AT15317 metaG (SPAdes) (version 2) | ecosystem: Environmental > Aquatic > Marine > Oceanic | place: Pacific Ocean | collected...
GCAGCCGGGACGCCTGTGCTACAGCCACCCGGGGTTTGGTGGGTTCGAAAGCAACCCAAGCATTGACGGCATACCTGTCTGTAGTGGACGGTAAGATATCGTTCGATGAGATGAAGGCGAACCCCAAGGGGTTCATGGTACCCAAGGAAGAGATGAAGCAATTCGTCTTGGCTAGTGGGGCCATGTTGTATGCCACCTCGGGCATAGCGGATATCCCGGAGGCTCTCCACAGTGGGGAGTTCGACTGGGTGTTTGACTCCATGGAAAGATTCAGTCCAGAGGTAGCGGCCTACGGGTTAGCTACCGCTGAACGCCGGGGGATTGATGTCCCCTCCCGGAGGCCCAAGTTATGGGCGGACTTAGTAGGGGCATAACAAATACATCCTGAAATTATGGAAGCGAAAGCAAACGAAATAAAGTATGGAGTTCTAATCAACAGCGGGATCTCACTCACGGGCCCCCGCATGATCGACTCCAAGGAATACGATACGTTCAAGGGAGCGTGGGATCTAGCTGGCGAAGAACTAGCGGGAGGGGCCGACGATGTCACCATTGTGGTCGCCCGTTACGACGAAGCCGGGGAGGCTTGGGTTGAGGATGACAACTACAGTGCGAACAGCATTGAGATCCAGATGCCCCGTTGGTCTGACCCTCTATCACAGGAGTTTCCTTTCGAGCAGCCCGAGGAAGAAGATATTCCTGAAGACGAAGATGAAAACGAGTAATCATATAATCATATGGACCAGAAGAAACTAATAAGTAAACACGCCGCCCAACACGCGGACCTCACTGACAAAATAGTAGAGGAGATCGTAACCCCCAAACTATCCCATAGGGTATACACCAAAAAAGATATATCCGAGTTCCAAGAGAAGCTAACTGAAGAGATGTCTGTCCTGTATGTCCTAGGCTTTCGCCACGCTATGGAGACAGTGCAAAACAAAATAGAAGAAAACAAAAAAGCCAAGAACCAATGAGCAATCCAATAAGAAGAAGAACCGCAGAGAAACTAGAGATGGAAACCAACAATACCCCATCGGCTCTCCAAGTAATGGCGGAAGCTGTACATGGACACCCCGAAGAAGGTTGGCATGGAGGCCCGACGCCGCAGGAGATGGCGAAGATCCCCGAGGATAATACGGGGGGCGAACCTCCCCAAGAACCAGAGGAGGTTACCGGAACAACTGGCAACATCTCTGTCTACTACAAAACCAACCGGGTTAAGATCCAAGTGACCCACGATAGGATCACCGAGGACAACTGCACTGTGTTGCGGGCATCCCCCGAGGCATTGAGCACCACCGCCAAGTTGTTCAAATCTAAATCGACCCCCATCGGGGCCATCATCAACCTGTTCGGTACAACCCGGACAAAGTTACAGCGGTTGGGTTTGAGGACATTCACCGGGGGAGTCATCGTCCGGGCTACTCAACTGGATAGCGCCCAAGCTATCTTCGAGGAGTCTGATGATGAACTGGAACGGTTGAAGGGGGAAGTCCGCAGGCAATACTCCGCTCTTGTAGAGGAAGGTAAGGAAGATCTGGGTGACGCCCATAAAGATGTTGTTTACCCGAGTGCCGAGGAGGTAGCTTCCGGGTGGAAGCACCGACTCCATGTTCTGTGGGACCCCTCCCAAGAGGGGGCGTCCCTCATGCAGGGGGTTAGTGACGAAGCTGCGGCCAAGACAAGGGCGATGGTCAAACGAAGTCAGCGGGATATGCTGTCGGATAGTCAGTCCGACCTCATCAAGCAACTACTCGCTCACCTCATAGGCAACGGCAAGAGTGACGAAGGTATCCTAGGGGTACTTGAGTCTGACTGTATCCTCAAGCAGGGCAGGTTCCGAAAACTCAAGGAAAGATTGGAGCAAGCCAAGGATATGAACTGGATTGAACTCCCCCAATTGAACAAGGTAATCAAATTGATGGAGCCTATAGCCAATGTTGATCTGGATGAGCTACGGGCTAACGACAGGAAGAGACACGAGACTGCCCGCTTGGCCGAGCAGACAATCGAGTCGGTGACCCAGAATTCCTTAGCCGCCCTCGGGATTGGTATATGATCACGGATGCGATACCAGTATGTATTGATGCGTTAAGTAAAGATGATCCTCTGAGGCGTTCGATGCGGCAGATAGGCCGCTACTGGCAATGCGTGCATAGCAAGTTGCTATGTATGGAGTGGGAGTATACCGATGAGAATGGCTACCATCCTGCGGTAAAGGATGGTAAGCTCATTCACTATGGTGCCACGGATGGCAAACTCCTGATCCTAAACCCCAAGGGTATACAAGAACTGATCGCTCTTGCGGTTGCGCTTAACTTACCCAAGTGGGCCTTCGTTGCTTTCCTTCTAGTTCATGAAGGGCTGCACGCAATTCTGAATCATGGGTTTCGTTTATCCAGATTCCTTGATCCGGACGCAGCTAACGAAGCCGCCGACTACATAGTCAACGGGATGATGCATAAGCGGAACTTGGAGTTGGGGAGGGTGGTATTCCCCATACCCAAGTGGGCTTTGCTTAACCCTAAGTTATCAGGTAACTACAGTACCGAACAACTATACCAGTTCTTCCGTAAGAAGAACATCGAGGAAGAAGAACAACCCCAAGAGGAACCAACACAAGACCCAGATGGAGAGGAACAACAAGAACAACAGGAACCGCAAGGGGGGCCGGGGGATAAACCGGGCCCACCGGACCAACCAGACGAACAGCAAGATGGACAAGGGGACCCCGGAGACGGGGGGTCAGGGGACGAGCAATCGGAATCTGAATCCGGTGAACCCGGAGGATCAGGTGACGAGCAATCGGAATCTGAATCCGGAGAACCCGGAGCCCAGACCCCTGACCCGGGGGACAAGAAGCTACCGGGTGCAGGAGGAAGGGACACCTTTAAGCCCGTTGCTGCGAGCCCTGAAGAAGAAAGAGAACTGGAGCGAGAACTAGAAGAACTGAACGAACGACTCATGGTTGTCGATGCACTGGACACACACTCTCATGGTGTGGATAGCGCAGCTACCCGACGCATTGCCGAAGAGCGTAACCAAAACAAACCACAAGACTGGGCCGCAATAGCTGAACAGTTTGTAGAGGTGAGGTGCGCTTCAGGTTGGCGATCCAACTACAACCATGCGGTGTATGTTACCACGGGGCTAGCTGCCCCGGGGCGACAGGGCAAGAAGATCGGGGACATCATATGTGTCTCCGATAGTTCCGGGTCCATCGGTAAGGAAGCATGGCAAAAGTTCTTTGAACTGAACCAGTACATCCTAGATGACATCCAGCCAGACCGGATGCTCTTGATATCGTGTGCGGAAGAAGTCAAAGACCACACCATTCTGGAAGCAGGGGACACTGTCCCCACGAAGATGACTGGTGGGGGAGGCACCTCGTTCAAGGCGGCGTTCGACTGGATAAAAGAAGATCCGGAAGACCTATGCATTGAACCGCTGCTTCTCATCTACTTCACCGATGGGTTATGCGAAGACCACAAGAGGATGCAAGAACCTGAGTACCCAGTGTTATGGTTGAGTTACCACAAAGAAAAATCAGGATTCCCATGGGGGGAGTTCGCTAAGATCAGTGTCAAATGATAGACGAGTTAAGAATAGGAAGTCAGGACGACTGCGTTGAAGGTTCGGAAGAACTGCCAGTAGTCCACGCCTGTAAGTTCCCATGTTATATGGGTAAGATAAAACCAACAAAGCGTTACCCCAAACACGACAAGAGGTACCTGTCAGTTTCAGATGAGAACAATCTGTATCTCAATCTGGTTGACTCCCGGGGCCCTCGGTTCCAGCTTGATAGCTTCCTTGAGTTCATCAAGTTCAGCAGGGGCAAGCGCAAGATACTTATCCATTGTAACAAGGGTCAATCCCGATCCGTGTCTCTGGCTATCCTGCTGTATTCTATGGATGGGGAAGAGACATACCTCTCCTTCAGGGAAGCAAAAGATTCCTTCGAGCGCGAGTTCCCCCGGGTACCGAAGACCCCTTCGAGGGGCATCCAGTTCTTCTTGTCCAAGAACTGGGGTAAACTACACGAGCCTTCCGAAATAGTTTGGCAATCTACCGGAACGGAGGTATCTGTATGACCCTACTTGGGATCTTGTTATTCCTGTATATGATACACCCGATTCTTGTGCTGTTCCCCTTCCCGGAACGTAAACGAAACCCAGACAAAGATGAAAGCAGATGAAAACCCCCGATGACTACCACGAACCACTAGATCCAGAACTACACAAGAGATCCATACTAGAGAAGCAACTCCTTGATTCCCGCAAGACGGGGACAAGTTCAGGGGTGCTGCTTAGTATAACCTCCCGTCCCCACAAGGACGGCAACCCGAAGCACCTCTTCTATGAAGCATGGTTCAACTGGGAGGGGGGGACCTTGAGATCCTCCACTGTTATTCATGATGACTCTACCCGCTCGGCAGTTTCAGAATTCCTTCGGAACCTGACCGGGTTGGATCACTACGACACCCTGATAGAAGTACTGAACAAATACTATTGGCATAAAGAAGATGCCTGACTACGAAGATAAGAAAATGATAATTCATGTGCACCCTGAGAATGACATCAGGAAGCACAGGTTAACCAAGACAATGAAGTGCTGGTGTTCACCCACCATCACTGAGTATGAAACTGGCTATCGTGTAAGCCACAACTCTGCGGACGAACGGGAGTTTGTTGAAAACAATCTCAACGAACTTCTAGACGAAAACAAATCGTGGGAGGTCACTGAAATTTAGTGGTCTTCTACTACTTCTACCCCACCCGGTTCACGCCGGGTGGGGTTTTTTTGTGCCCTATTTCTTCTTCCTCAGGTCCATCCCGCCTTCCGGGTATTGCATCATGGCCTCCAGAACTTCGTTCACCCGGGCTTCCCCGCCCTCCCCGCGTTGCCCCGCGTTGAATATGTTCTCGAACCCGTCCCGGTTCCTTACGAATCGATCAAGAGTCTTCTCCAACATGACCCCGTAGGTCCGGGACTTGCTGTGCCCCGCCTCGACCATATAGCCCATGTATTTCTCGATGTCTTTCGGGTCCCCCGTATGCTCGGCCCATGCTTCCGCAGTTTGCAGGTGCTCGCCCCATAGTTTTTTATACGCCTCGACATACTTGTGCACCTGTTCCTCGGCTTCCCCGGGGGCTAGGTATTTGCCCGAGTTCAAGACCCCCAAGATAGACTTGATGGAATCGAGGTCCCGCTTAACTGAACGTGCGGATTTCCTCATCATCTCATCGGTAACGTAATCCTGAGGACGAGCCCCCAGAAGCTCCCCTAGTATAATGGTCCGGGCATCAAACCTACGGTCGCCTTCCAAAGCCTTATCTTTCAAGTGCAGAGCCTGCATAATCTGCTTCGTCTTGGAATGGAACCCCGGCATTAAGGCCCCTTGGTAGTAGTAGGCTAGAAACTTGGCTAACCGATCATGCGGTTCGTCCGTGGGTAAGAATATATCCCGACCATAATCATCCGAGTTTGTCAGCAACTCGCGCATGACCCCGGGAGCAATTCCTTCCCCGATAAAATCAGTTCCTATTGTTTCTACTAACCGCCAACTTGCCTCCGCAAACCCGTCAGTTTTTAATGTGTCCAGAAATACTGTCCCCGGGTCCCCTATGATGGAGTGCGGGAAGAAGTAAGTCATATCTAATATGGTGCTCGAACCGTTCGCGTTGTCCCGCAACCACACCGTGTGGTTCCTCATCCACTTGGGCAACCCACGCTTTACTGCTTTGCCCCACTCGCCTTGAACTTTCTGGAAGTCGTTCGTCCTATCCTCATCGTCGTCTCCTCCCAGAAGATTGAATATTGAAGAAAACGCCCACACTATTAGGGAGCCCCCGACAGATTGAGTGCCGCCGAACCCAACGAGCCGCGATGCTGCTCGTTGTTTCAGGATTCTACTCCCTATGCGGTTCGCTTCGGCCCACTCTTCTGTAATGAGGCGGAAGGTTCCGAGATATGTCCTGACTGTTTCTGATTTGAACCTAGCAAACGGGGCGAGCATCATCCCCATTGTGGTGTTGGTAAATCTCCTTACGGGGTCGTATACTTGGGAATGCCCGGGCAACGTGGCGTGTACTTTAGCGGCTGCCTTCTTGGATATTTCTTCGTCGGATTCGGTGCTCCCGATTTCGTCCCTTATTTTTAATAACCAGTCTTTCTCGAATTCATACAAACCGACCTTGGCTTTTGAATCAATAAGCTCGTTGATGCTTGTCAGGAATTTGGGGGTGGCTCTCCAACCCAACTTTGAGAACACCACATTAGTCCCCAAGTTGGAGAACTTAACCTTCCAAACTTTTTTAATCCAAGGGGCGGGGGGCCTCCCCTTAGACCAATCCTCAAGGTCCCTTCGTATCTGAACGTCGGGGTCCGCTGAATCGAATATGTCCCCCAGCAACCCTGCGGTCACCCCGTCTTTGATCATGCCCCGGCGTACTAGTTCGGAAACGTACTCACGATCCCCTTCCTTGATCCGGGCAAGGCCAAGACCTTGGCGTGCTAAATGCGCGTGCTTAAACCCGCTCCACTTTGTGCCCGGAAGTACTTGAAGAAGAGAAGTAAAGTCCCCATTGAGGGGCCGGAAGATAAACGACATGGACCCTTCGTTACGGGTGAAGTGACCCAGAGAAAATACTGTCTTGGCCATGAGGGATGCCCCCGCTATTTTCTTGGTCCATTCCGAAATTGCGTTAGCAGTGTCCATTCCTTGGTCCCCCTTCAAGGGGAGAAATTGCTCCATAGCCTCCTCAATTATTTCCGCATCCTCCGGGGTGGCATACAGACCTTCAAGTTCTGAGTATTCCTCATCCCCGGTATAGTTTGACCACAATTTATGGGACACCCCGGCCCTATAATCTGGTTTTTCTTGGACCCATTTACTTGAGATAAGTAATTTGCGTAGGTCTTTGGCCGCCTCATTCTTAGCTAGGTAGACCCCCAACTTCGTGTGGGTAAGCGTTGCATTGTCAATGTTCCCCCGTACCCCAAGAAGCTCCTGTATTTCTTTGGGGATGTCCTGCCTGTCTTTGAAAAGGTCCTGTGACTTAGACAAGACATTGATGGGTTTCAAGGAATCCGGGGGTTGTTCTATAAGGGACCTCAACCAACCATTCAACGCCAAAGAAGCCTTGCCCCGGTCAAAAGATTTCCCCCTAGCATTGGCGTGCGCCACCATAGCGTTTAGTGCGTTGTCCCACAATCCTTCGATGTCTATCCCGGCTAATTCCGGGGTGTTTTTGCCCGCTATAATAGCGGCTCTGAAAACTGAAGAATGGAAGAACTCATAACTACGGATGAGGTGGGTTTCCGCACGACTATCAAACAGAAGTTTAGTCGCCCCACCCTTGGACCCCCCGACATCTCTAGAGTTACGGGCCATCGTCTTCCTTACCGCCTTGATAGCCGCGCCTAGTTCAGGGTCCGCCCGGTCAACGGCAAGCTGGGCTTGCTCCATCTGGCGAGTCCGTAACTTTTGCGATTCTCTTTCGGCTCCTACTATCCGCTTCGTGTGGGCTTCTTCGATCTCCGTTTCCTGCTCTGTTGTAAGGCCCCCGTCAGTCCCCGCACGAGCCGCATCAACATCCGCCTGCCTCGCATCCCGGAGAACCGTCTGCTGTTCTTCGGTCAGCATGGGGTCTATAGAACCCAGAGCCATGTTCACTGTATCCGGGGTCACCAATCCTTTTTTGCGGGCGCGGTTTGCCTTACGAACGAGGTCCCGGTTCTCTGCATCCAGTGATGTCCCCGCGTGCTTTATACCCTTTTCAATCAGATTAAGCTCCCGCTTCATCGCGAACTTACCTTTCTTTTTGATTTGCTCCAGATTTTCTATGTGAGAATCATCCGAAGACCACACGGGTACCGAAAAGAATACCCGGTCAGTACCCCCATCCGCCATTTCGTGTAACGCTTCCCAGTAGTCATGGATATTATCACTGACAACTGGTTGAAGGGGTACGCCGCCGCGCTTAATGCGGTCAACTCGTTCTTTAATACGCTGAATGAAAACCGCAGTCTTCAAGGAAGGTCTCTTCCTATTGCTGTAGCGGTTCACCAACTTGTTCAACACCCGCTCGACGTGACGAAGTACTTGAGCCCTGAGTCCTGTGCCGTAATTGAGAACACTGGACACGAACCTGTCCCCATCAATGCCATACACAGATTCCTCCCCCTTCATGCGGAGGTATTCTTCAGCTATCTCGATGTTACCCGCACCTTCAGGCACCCGGAGTTCTACTTCGATCATGTCCGCTGGACTAATGTCCGCGATGATAGAAGCCCGGTCGGCATTAGTAAGCTCGGCGGCACTAGCCAAGTGCGCTAGCTCATGATCAACCAAGGTCTGTAACACCAACTCTTTAGCTCGGGCGGGTAGCCCGTTCGTCATTTTCATAACCATTTCCGGGTTAACGAAAATGATATTGGGCGCACCAGAAAAGGTGAATGCCGGGTTATTATACAGGGGGGTGTAAATAATGCTATGCCCCGGGGGAGCCATGCTCTCAAGAATCTCCAAAGCGTCTCCCGCAGCACCCGGGACTCTCATTTCTTCAGCCGGGACCATGGCGATCTCGTTCGTAAACAAGGAACCCCTCTCCGGGATGGCATACTTACGCACCCGTCTCTTGGCTATGCTGCCCTTGAGACCAAGAACCTTGGCGAGTACGTCAACGATCCGGTCCACAAAGCTGGGGTCACGGCGAGCCATCAGGTCGCTGGCTTCTGGGTTCAGCATGGCAAAGGTTAACGCCTGCCTGTTGGCTGCCCGTTGCTCGGCCCTTACTCCAGCGGATTCTGCATCCGATGTCGGGGATAGTTCCGCGTCTAGCGGGCGGGGCTCTATGTCCGTCGAGAGGAAAATCTCCTGTTGAACGGGGGGCTCGCCTTCGACACTTTGAGTAAGGGCTTTTCGTATAGCGGCCCCTTCTTTCATTATAGCTTTATGAGCGTCGGTACCCTCAGGAACTGTGTTGACCGCATGAACAATCAATCCCCGGAGCAAAGACCCCACTTTGTGGGAGTCCCGTTGCGTCAGGTTAAAGTAAATCGTTTGTGATTTAGTCCCGTAGGCCCCTTTCCATGGGGCATACGAAGCCTTTGGATTAGTGACAAAAACTATAGAAGGGAAAGCATCTATCCTCGCCCGGTCGTCTGTCTCTACCTTTGGTGCCACATGGGATTCCAAGGCTTTCAAAGTGTTGGCGAGAAGTTGTTTCTCTTTAGGAGGAAGAGAGGTGTCCTCTTCAACCAGATATTTCAATAGCCCCTTGGTCATGGCTGGGGAAAGCCCCTCGCTCACAAGATCCCGGTTCGTAGAACGCCTGTTACTTTCCGAACGAATATATTCGAGGTCTTCTTCGGACAGTCTGGAAAAAGGTATGGTGACCTCCTTGCCATCTTCTTTACGAACCCGGACAGAATTATCCGTGGAAGATACAAACGTAGCAGTAATCCGTTTGCCTGTTTTCGCCTCGGTAAACTTTCTGAGGGGGGACACCCGTCCGTTTTTGGCCAACGCCCGGGCGATAAGGGAAGTCCATTCGGTTCGACCACTATCGATCACATCGAAAAGTTCGTTCCCCATTTCCAACCCAACGGTCCTAGCCCCGGACTGGTATACCTTCGCCACGATCCTCGCGAGGTGGGGGGCGTTTTCTTTCAACTGTTTAAAGACCTGTGGGTCTTTCATAATTGCTTTGTGGGTCAGCATCCACATCTCCCTCACTTCAAGTAGGTCCACAGAACGACCCGCAAAGGTAGAACTCAATGGATCAGAGAGATAAGAACCACTGAGGAATTCTCTTGTTACTCCTCTTAACGCTTCAACCGCTTGCGGGGAACGCCCCATAACATCAATAATACTGGTATGGAACTCTGCGTCTTGTAGTTCCGCGATCCCCTCGGCATCAACAATGTTCTCTTCGGTAGCGTCCGCGTGCATGAAGTTGCGCGTCAGGGCGGCTTCGATTTCGTTGTAAAGATTGCTGATATCCGGGCTCCCTTCGTTCCCTTCACTTCTTTCTGCTTCCCCCTCAATAGATTTGATCTCCATACGGGCCCTATCCCTAACATTATTTTGGTACCTCTTAGAGAGTTCACTAATGATGTCCTTAAATAACGCGGGGGTTGAGGTGGTGCCCTTGCTTCGGGACCACCGGGTACGCTTCCATGGGCTTATGCCCCCATTAGTGGGGTCCAAGTCATACAGGAGCCTGTCCACATAGTTTCGGATAATGGCCCCCTCCATTGCTTTGCCCCCGGCCCCGTATTTTGATCCAAGGTGTTCCTGTAGAAAAGTTAGGGCACTCCTAAGCTCTACATCATTGGAGAACAAAGAAGACAACGCTGTCTTCAGGCTCTTCAAGCTATACAGTTTGCCGTCAGGATTCTTCTTCTCAAGGGCTGCCAGAATCCTCTGCTTTTGCTTGCCCTTGGCTATGTCCCGGGTGGCTTGCGTTACTTCAGATCTATTCTTTAAAAATTGTTTCCGTATCCCCACCTCTAAAAGTTTTTCGAGGGACCCCCGTGTACCGTGGTGGAGCCCCTCTACTTTGGAGGCTTTTTCCGCGAGATTAAGAAGCCTCGTCATATCCGCCCCAGTAATCTCGGTAGTCTTGCCCAGCCTGCCCGCTAGCTCCGCATCAACCTTCGTCTCCGCTGCTCTTTTGAGGGCGTTCACTTGGGCGGTGGTCAGAGATATTTTACTCTTTTGTTTATCCAAGGGAAGGTCACTGGCGAATTGCTCCAGTGCCCCTTCGATTTCCTCCATTCCTATTTCCGGGGTTTGTCTTACGGAATACCGGGAGCGTAAATATTTAAGGAAGTCCTCCTTTGCTTCCCGGTCTAAGCTGTGCCGTCGTCCCCCTCTTCCAGTTCGGGGGTTAAGATTTTTCTGCTTTTCATCCAGATCAAGTTGCTCCCGGAGCCATGTGTAAGGATCTGCTTGTTCCGAGAGTTGCACGGCCAAACCAAATTCCCGTACACTCTGCTTGTATAAAAGAAGGGCAGTTTCCCGGGCATCGTCTTCCATACCCCCCGCCTTCTCGATGAACTCCTTGAGGTCCTCTACATCTTTCCTCTTAACCGCACCTTTTTTGATCCTCTTCTCGACGTTCGTAAAGTACTCGCCTTCTTCTGCCGTAACTTCGCCCATGAATTTCCCGGTCTCCTCTTCAAGTTGCGTCATGAGGGTAGCCCGGGCATCTTCAAGATTTACGGGGCCCTCGATCTCGCCTAGCTGTTCTCGGATAGTATCAACCGTACCCTTGATAAGGGTGAGCCTGCTAAGATCTGACCGGGCTTGGTTTTCTTTATCCCGATAGAAGGAATGATCCTCTCGAAGTGAAGTAACTTCATCGAGGTTTCCCCTAGCCTTCTCTAATGCTTCGTCCGCCCTTTTTATACTCTCCGGGGGAGTAATATCGGACTCAGGCAAACTTACCCGGGCGAGCAACTTGGCTCTGTATTCTTCCTGTGCTTCCAGAGTAGAAGGCATATCCAAGTCTTTGTGATTACTAATTTTTTCATCTCTGATATGTTCTAACCTACGGATTCTTTTCTCTTCTTCTAAAACCGAACCTTGGAATTCCCCTTCGTCTCCCTCGGCCTGCCGATAGGCCGGGGTTGTTTCTATATCAGAGAGCCTGTCCTTCTCCGTGGATATGGCTTCAGTTATTTCGGCTATCTCTCCCCGGAGTTTATCCTTTTTCCTTTTCCGGATGTCTTCTGCTTCAGTAACCTTATCCGCGAGTTCTTTTCTTTTTGCTTCGGCGGACTGGGCACTTTCTTCCGCCGCTTTAATGAGCGAATCCAACCGGGCTAGGCTAACCCGGTTTTCTCTTTCTTTCAGAGTATCTAAGGAAAGACCCGCGCTTTCACCTTGCCT
>Ga0208920_1000375_pt1 | contig 11892 bp, 10 predicted proteins | sample 19_taG_FD_184094 | JGI IMG/M metagenome (GOLD analysis project Ga0208920, IMG submission 184094) | Marine viral communities from the Subarctic Pacific Ocean - 19_ETSP_OMZ_AT15317 metaG (SPAdes) (version 2) | ecosystem: Environmental > Aquatic > Marine > Oceanic | place: Pacific Ocean | collected...
AAGAAGTATCATATTCTTCCTCAAAATAAAAATCATCTTCCCAAGTATAGTTGTCTTCCCAAGTGTATTCCTCTTCCCATGAATAATCATCCTGCCAAGAATCATCAAAAGTGTATTCTTCTTCCCAATCTATATCATCAATGGTGTCAGTAATATCTTCATTAATATCATCTATAATTTCTTGAGTGTCTTCTTCTAAAGGATTAATATAAGTATAAGCTATTTTTAATTCTATGTTATCAATGTCGGGCCCGCCATGACCACTAGAATTGCTGGAATCATCTACATCCACCTTTACATTAATATCATAGTCAGTAGAAGTGTTATTACCTACAGTAATGCTGTCAGTGTATGTCTGATAATAATTATGACTGCCAGTGACTGTTCTTATTTGCGTTGTATCATTATTGCTACTGTCAGTTAACGTCTGTGTCATAGTAACGGAATCTTCTCCGCTCCAAAACCATATATCATTGGACATCGTACTGGTGAATCCATTTTGGATTTCCTCAGTAGTCATATTAGTATCTTCAGACAGTGTTATTGTCTGATTAACTCCACCATTATCTACTGTAGCTAAAGAACCTTTTGTTATGCCGCAAGTCGTAGCCCAGTTATTTGCTGTATTGGGGTTACACTCATTACCATATTCTACATGGTGTTGCTGTGTAGACCCTTGATTAGTCCACCCCGTTGTTCCACCGGTAAATCCCGGATTGACCAAGAGGTTTCCCGTGTCTATTGTTTCACCAAAAGCCTTATTCCATACAGTTAAAAAACTTAAAGTAATTAATACAGCAAGAATATATTTCATTATTCATGGATGTTAATAATTACTTTCTCTTCTGTTTCTAAATCTGTTTCAACAATAATATTACCAACTTCTTCTTCTTGTTTTAAAGTTTCAAGTTTTAATTTTTCTTCCTCTATTTTTCTAGCAAGTTTTTCCTGTTCTTTTCTAATTCTTTCAGCTTCTTCTTGCCTTGCTATTTCTAATAATTCTTCATCTATACGAGAACGATTTTCTAATTTTTTAACGTAGGTACTATAATCAGGTCGTTCCACATCATACTTATTCCACTGTGCCATGGCTTCTGAACCTATCTTGCCTTCAAATGGACAAGGAGTTCCTGCCATTTGCATAGCTTCAAAAACTCTTTCGTCCTGACATAGAATTGAAACAGCAGCCACCTTCATACCGTAGTCATACAATACCTTTGAAAGTTTTATGCGTTCACAGTTTAAGTCCCTAATATGCTTGCCAACAGAAGCCCCAAACCCGAGAGTACTAACGGAACCGCTAACACCCATGCTACACACATCTTGAGACATAGAGGAGTAACTTGGTGAATTGGCTGAATTAACGGGAATATCGGAACCTGTTGAGCTGCTTGTCGTAGTTGATGTGGATGTTGTAGTATTCGTTGCCCCATCTTCATAAGTTGTTGTCGTAGTACTTTCATATCCACCTGTGATATTTGTATTGCTTCCTGATGTATTTGTTTGGGTATTTGTATCATTAGCAGAATCCGCTATTGCAGATTTTGATATTACTACAATTGTAATTAGCAGTAACAATAAAAATAAATTTGTCGCTATCCATTTCATTTATTATTCCACTTCTCTTTTATAATTATCATTAACTTATCAAACCAATCAGTCATTTTCTGTTTCTTTTATTCCAGCGTTTATGCCAAGCCCAGTTACTCACTTTACTTCCATAAACTTCACAAAAATTTAGAAATTTATTTTTTAACCAAGCTGCCACCAAAATATAATCCTATGATTGCGGACATTAAATGGGTATCTAATGGCGTTATAACTACACCAAAAAACTGCTTATCCATTACAATTTCTTTCTTTTCAATCAGGAATAAAAATCCTCTGGAAAATTCTGTCCATGTTAAAAACACGCTTGTATCAAAAAATACTGGTACTATTTTAGGCCAAGCAATAATAAAGAACACTGCCGTTAATGCAATAATCCTTCTTGTCCATTGAAATCCTTTATTGTCATATCGTCTTGCCTTGTCAATTTCATCCATTTGAAACTTACCACGTGCAAGCAACATTTTCTGTTCCGCTTGTTTTGCCTTGATGCTCTGACCCCAAATAGACATAACTCCACCTAGTACACTTGAGCCAAGCATTGTAATCATTTCTACCGGTAATCCACCTAACATCTATTAATCTCCAATTTGTTTAGCAAAGGAGCCTATAGACTCCCTTGCTGTTGTTTTTATTTATACGATATAATTTACTAATACGATGATAAGGATAGCAGCAATTGCCAGAACAAATAATTTTCCCGGCTTGCTCATATCCTTCCACATATCTTTTAATTTTTCCATAACTCCTCCTAGTTTAATAGTCCAGTATAGACAGCTTTTAGCACCAGACCTAATACCATGAGAGATACTGTCCATACAATCTTGAAAATAGTGTCTATTTTTTGACTCATATGGCTTATATGATTGTCAAGCTTTTGATTAATGAGTTTTAACTCACCACTAATTCTGATGATATCTTCACGGTTTTCCTGTGTTTTTTCTTCAACCATTTATTAAATCCCTCAGTGAATATTCATTGCTCAAGATATGATCATATGCCATGTCCAGTCCCTTGTTTATTACTTCATCTTTGTTAGTAATTGCTTCATAATTCTTTGCTCCCATTTCATGATTAGAAATAAAATTAATAAGTTTTTTCATTTGTTCCCTGTCCATAACATCAATAACGTCAGTATCCTTAAAACCCTTACTAATTGCATCCATCATATAGGACTGTTGATCCTCCGCCCATCCATCCGATTCAAAGAATATTTGACTAATAGTTAATTCAGGCTTGTTGTTCTTTCTCAGTGCTCGTGTCATCAAGCTTATAGCCCCTGCACGTATCCCGTATTCCGGGGTATCAAATTTTCGTTGTCTTTCATGAATCTGATCTTCTGATAATCCCTCCCATTCATCATCACTTTGAACTCCCATCCAGTTATTGGATCGTTCAGGAAGACTTATTAAGGGTTTTTCCTTTACGATGACAAGAACATTATCTGTTTGTTCCGCTAGGTTGTCCTTAACCACGAGAAATACTATAAAGAATAGGAGAAATACCCATTTCACTTATATTTTCTCATAAATTCCAATGAATCAAGAAACTCTTCAGCCAGTTTTCTTTTTTGGTCTTGCAATCGCATAACTTCCTTATGTCTAAAATCCTTGCTTAAGCTTTTATCCGTAGTAGTATTTCTAATTAATCTGTTTCGCTTTCCCGTCTCCATTAAATAATCAAGAAAGACAGGTCGTTGCATAATCTTATCTCGATTGTCATCATTTTTAAGCCAAGCGTTTATTCGTGTATCATCAGCTAACAGTAATTCAGCAATCATGCTTTCAGACACGTAGTCCTCCAAGCCAGTTGCAACTTCCTCATACGCATCAATTTCGTGTTGGGTTATTGTTGGTATTCCATCTTCATACATCCTGTCAAGAACAGGAATATCCTCCAATGTAACAGGTCTGTTGTTATCCCACTGTCCCTCGGTTACTTCATTTGTAAAATAATCAAGTATATGCAAGAATTTTTCACCTAGTCCCGGAAGCATTTTTCTATATATTTGCTCTAAATGTATTGGTGACATTCCCGTTTCATTGCCAAGAGCTATCATTGTTTCAGGTGTCCATGGTGTGTACTGAAATTCAGAAGGGGCATTCAATATTCTTTTTGGTATAATATTTGCACCGGTAAATGAATCAACATTTCCAAACAAGGCAAATCCCAAACTGAAACTTGGTGGCAGTGGAACTGGGGGCAGTGCGTGCGTTATATTATGGTAAAATGATTTAACAAATTCCCCCATAATTGTTGTTGCATGATCTCCACCCACTCCTTTTTGTGTTGCCTCCCATGCCGCTTGCAATACAGCCTCCGTTGTATTTGCGTACATTCCATATAAATCAAATGGTTTGGGGACAAGCCCAAAACGAGTTACTTCTCTTCCTAATGTTTCATCATAGCGTTTTCCTAAAGGAATAAACCATGCTTGACGTTTTGCCCAGTCAGGATATGCCTGATAGTCAGGATTGTCATGATTAAGATACCATAATGTTGCCGATGGGGCACCAACATACATATTGGCTTGAATAAATGTCTTTGCAAACCGCCCTTCTCCAAACCATGTTCTCATTGATTTATACATACCTTGTACGCCGGGATTAAGAAAGGCCACTGACTGATTAAGAAAAGTTATTACATTTCCCGATCCTTTCATGGAAAAATCTATGGAAATTTCACGTGCCATAACTGCCGCTTCTCTAGGAGAATATCCTGCTTTTATCATTCTGTCATATTCCCTGACACGAGTAGCGTGCTCAAACGCTCCCATAAAATTTCCATAGATTTTTCCAAATTGTTTTGGATTTGTTATAACGTCATCCAAGGGTATTTTAAGATTCTTGTTAAAATACTTTTTCATTTGAAAAGCGTATTGTTCAGGATTCTTGGTAAAGATAGTTCCAAATCCACCACCATTATTAAGATAATCCAACACGATCCTGTGATTTTCCGGATTCTTGCCAAAATAATAGCTCATCATTTTTACTATGCCCATTGTTGTGTCAAGACCAGGTATTCTAGCCCATGAAGTGGAATTAATTGCACCTCCAAATGAATCACGTGTAGGATTAGCCCACATGGCAAAACTTGGATCTCTTGTAATAAGCCATGAAACCATTCCCTTGTTCTTGGCTAGTCCTTGCATTACCCAACCTTGATACTCAAATGATTTCCAGCCAAATGTATCAACGGCTGTTTTTAGCATTTCATCCGTAATCTTAAAGTATTTTGGCTTTCCATTAAAGTTTGCTGCAAATATTAATTGACCTTCAGGAGTACGAATATTTTTACTATTAAAATGAAGCAATTTAATGTACTGTTCAACAGCTTCATCATCAAGATTAATATCCTTTACTCCTTGTTTTTCTAGTTGTTCAATTAACTTCTTTTTATCAATATGAACAACTCCTGCCATATCTTGGGCGGTTGCAGGTTCTGCCCATTTTGTTGAAAAATTATCAATAAACTGTTTTTTTTCTTTTCCTGTATACCCAAGTTTCTTTGCCATTTCCGTTGCCTGAGCAAGACGTTTGGCATAAACTTTTTCAATATAGTAAGCAAGTGTCTGATTAGCCCTATTACGCATGGAAGCTTCAACAATAACGGCAGTATTCTTCAATAAAGCCTGATAGGGATTTTCAATCATTCCACCACCACCGGTGAATAAATTATATGGTTTTGCTCTTGTTGAGGTCTTAATTTGAGTTTTTATTATACCCTTTTCAATGTCCATTGTTTGGGTAACTCTAAAAAATGGAACGTATACGGGATTTGCTTTCAGCATATTATCTGCCGCTTCTCGGCTTATCAATCCTGAATCAACCGCAAAATCCATTAATCGTTTGTTATAACTTTGAAGATTTTTTAATGCTCCTTTAAAGGCAGGATTAGCATCCCCCAATCGTTGATATTTTTCAAGTGTCTTTTGATCCCAATTTTTTAGTATTTTCTTAGGTTTAAATCCTCTTTTTTGAAGCTTTAATGCCCTTTTAGCAGCAAGATAATAAGTAAAATCCTTTAACTGAGTTTGGGTTGTAATGAACTCTGACATTGACTTTGCAAAGGACTGTCCATTGATTTCAAGTTTTCCATAATCAAGTTTTGACTTTCCTGTTGCATCTAATGACCGCCAGTTGGACGTGCCCTCATTAAACCAGTTGTCGATTACACGACCAACATTCTTTAATAATTTAAATTCAGCCCATACACTATTTCCACCGGAACCAGTTTTTCCTACATTTATCTCCGCTTGTGCCCGTAATTGGTCATCAGGAAGTCCTTTGTTTTCCGGTAATTTTTTTAATCGTTGGAATTCCTTTAACAGGTCAGGATGACGTAGTGTCATTACGGAAGGCATTACGCCTGTTGCCTCTCCTTCCATAAGACGAAAGGCGTATTCTCTATCTACATTCTTAGAGATCCATTTCTGTAAAACTTGTTTTGGATTGTATTCCTTTAATATACCCCACATATACTGAGCGATAGTGATATCCTCTTTTACATTTGCTTTCATAAAATTGAACATTTCTTGATCCAGGGGCTTAACAACATGAATCGTGCCTTGGTAAATTCCATGAGTTACCAGTTTTGTCAGCCATAAAGCACCTTCAAGGGTGAATCCAATTCCCATCCCCTCTATCGTTCTGACAAATCTGTTTTGCCATTCAGGGTTATCAGGATCAGTTGCCATTTTATCAAGAAACCAACCAATGGGGCCTTCCAGTTTTGGGTGATCCTTAATCATAGCTGCAAGGTTTTGCATATTAGGCTGAACCAGTGCCATATCCACAGCACCAAAACCTACAGCAAAAGCACCTATTTCCTGTCCTCGTGTAAATGTCTGTTTTGCAGTTTTAGAACCAACTATTAATTGTGTAAGTAACTTTGATCCTTTAACAGCAAGTCCTGCAGGTGCAAAGTATTCCGTAACTAGTTGTACACTTTTATCTAGTGCACCTCCCGGTGTTCTAAGATTTGGTAATTCAATTGCCTTAATACCTTTAGGATCTACCCCTTCAAGAAAATCCCCTCTTCCTTTAAAAGCCCCATTCCACCATGAATCACCACCATACATAGGTGATATAAAATTCATAAAATCAAGTGCACTTTGTATTAAGTTTCGTCCACTTTGAGCAAAAGATAATTCAAATAAAGGTGATTGTAATGGTTGTAAAGGGGGGTCATCAATGTCAATAAATCCCAAAGCAGCTTGTTCCTCAATACTTGAAGACTCATAAAACTGATCAAAAAATTCTTGCTGAAATAATTGGGGGAGGTCTGCTAATTCATCATCTATAGGGTGGGAACGAAAAAAATCATAGTCTGTTTCGTTTTCGTTGAATATAAGTGCCTGACTGGCATATAATAAGTCCTTGTCAATCTGATCAGATTGAAGTGATGAAATATCGGTTTGATTAATGGAATCTAATGTAATGGAAGAATAGGTATCTGAGACTGTTGAAATAACCGGTTCATCCGTGACAACTTCTTCTTGAAGCAACTCTTCTGGCAGATCAACAGGTGCCATCTGTTTCTCCGCTATAAACTCCTCTTTCTTATCAAGTAGGTCATCTGTCTGATTAATAATTGATTCAGGTACAGGTGACGGCTTTTTTAAGAATTCTAATGCCTCAAATTGTGCCATAATTGCCTATTGATATATATCGTTTGATTTATCGTATAATCCTTGATTTAAGTTACTAATTAATTGAAGCATTTGAGCATTCCATGGTGAATCAGTACTTCTGCCTATAGTATCCCCAGTTCCTACAGTTTCAAATACATCAGCAGTATCTATATTAAATGTGTCATTAAGAATAGTCCCTGCTTCTTCTTTGTCAATAGTTCTACCTTTATAAGTACCCGAACCCTTAAATAATACCAATGTTAACGCTGAAATGTCCCTTTTTTGACTTGGTTCTAGTTTTGAGCCTTCAAGTTCTGATTTTTTAACCAAGTAATTTACCGCATTTGCATTATCAAGAGCAAATTTTTGCAGTAATCCTGTTGCAAGATTCCTGTTGGCAATATTGGTAACATTAATGTTTTGTGGTGCTAAATCAAAATACTCACTGCTTGGATCTTCTCTCATTGCTGTTTGAATTTTCAACACTTCATTATTCGCCATTTGCATTGAATTGGTTTTAGTAGCCTCTATCCAAGGGTTTCGAAGTGATTTATAGTCATACATATATCCTGATATGTCATTGCCACTTGTCGGAACACCTAATGATTTTGCGGATATTAAATCAAATGTATCGGTCAATTTCTTTTGATCATACATTCCTGTTATAGTTGGTTTCTCTTTCAGCTTGGCTTCAATTTCCGCAATTCTTGCTTTATGAAGCTCAAAGTCATTTTGAGTTTTCTCATCATAACTTCCAATATCCTTTTCAAGAATTACATTTCGTCCCTTAATGTTATCAAGGGTGGCTTGATCAATTTCTGCAGCCGTTTTATTGTCAATTTTTTTTGAAAGATTATCTAGTTGCATTTCTTCCTTTTCTAATATAAGCATTGCAGGTTTGGCTGTATTCATTATTTCCTGCATTTCATTGTCAAGTCTAAGGTTATCCACAGTCAAGGTAAGTTTTTCAAATTCCTTGTCTTTCATCATTTCAACAATGCCGTATTTCTGCACTGATGCATTAATACCCTCTTGTAATTGTTTTATAACTAAGGAATTTTTTTGCCTTAATGTGGAATTAGTAATCTGCGTAGACAATAAATTCGCCTGATCAATCTGCATAGCAATTAAGTCTTTCTTAGGTTGAGTTTCCAGATTATACGTGCCAAGTTTTATGGCATTATCATTCAAGGATTTTTGTTGCTCTTTTATATCCTCATCCAATGTTTGCATTTTAGCATAGTTTGCACTATCCCATTTTATCATTGAAAGTTTTTCGTCTTGTATCTTACGAGCCGCTGCTTTAATTGCTATTTCATCTGTTTCTGTTGCTTTGGCAATTCTATTAACTATTTCCTGCTCTGCAACACTTAGTTGAGCTTTTGTAAGGTCTATGCTAAGAAGTGCTATTCTATCAGCTTCAGTTGCCTTGGCAAAACTTAAATCTATATCACCTATTGCAAGTTCTTGTTTCTTTTTTTGTAACTCAGTAACACTTGTTTCCCACTCCATTTGTGCTGTAGGACTGATGGATTTTGAATCCCATAAATTAAACTTGGAATCAGGAATTTCTACATCCTCCAACAAAGCGTCTTTTGAATAGGTTCCTATGTTATTTTCATTACCTGTTATATTTTTTGCATCCTCATTGTTGAACTGGGTTTTTAGTCTTTCTGCAACCATGTCTTCCCATGTTTGGTTTGTACCAACAACCCTGCTTTTGTACCATTTTTGACCTCCACCTGCTTCTTCAAAAGGTTCGGAAAAAGCGTCCCATTCAGTCTTATTATAAAAGTACCCTTGTGCAAGAAGGTATTTAAAAACATCCTCATCCATATCCCCGTATTGTGCCTGCAGAAGATTGGATTCTATATTTCTTATTCTTTCTTTATCTTCGTTATCAATTAACAGTTTTCCCGCATGAATGTCCAGTGCTTTTGTTTTTTCCCCTAGTAGTTGGTCTTTTGCTTTTTTTTGTTCTGCCTTAACTCTTGCACTTTCTTGCATTGCTTCAACTCTTGCACCAAGCAATCCTGTTCCAAAAGAACGAATGTCCCTTACACTAAACATATCCATTAAGCCCATTATTCAATCTCCTTTGTCATCAATCCACCTGTCTTTAGTTCCTTTTTAACATCACGAACAAATTTTTTCATTTTACTTTTGTCAACTGTTGATTCATCGGCTTTTTGCTTTTCAATTTTAAATTTAGCGAATGACTTGAGAAACTTATTTTGACTCTGATCACCAATAAATAATTTCATTTTTGATATACCTGCCTTCATTCCAATGGACATGATTTGCTTGAAAACTATCTCCGCCAACAAGAACGCAACATCGGGAGTCCATTTTCCTTCTGTAAATCCTCCAAACAGAATCATTCGGGTAATTGCTTCAATGGGAATGTCACTACGTAAGAATGTAACAACCTGAGTTAAAACGCTATCTTCATGGAGCCGATCCCAGATATATTCAGCAGCATCATTGACATCCGAAAACTGTGGTGGGTGCTCCCACGCTGCATTTTTTGGCGTATCCGTCAATGACTGCCCCGGAATTGGTGCATCAAAAATATTTTCTTGCATATTTACTCCTATACTTTTGGTAATATTATATTTGATTCTGTGTAGGATGCAAATCTCCTATCCCATAATGCCTTTATTGCCTCATAGTTTACGGATGCAACATCTAGTTCTCCAAATTCACCTTCAACCTCTTCTGCTTTTGAAGATGCATAAATTGGCATATCATGAATATTAAATGAAGGGGGTGTCATAACAACAGGTTGAACTGCTGATTTTCCATCTCCTCCACCAAATGCCATTTCCAAACCTTTTCCTAAAATTGCCTTTGTAAAAAATTCTGATCCAAACATATTATATTCTCCTTAACTAAACACGCCTGCGGCAAAACGTCCAAGCAATTGAAACAGCCCATCCCGTGACTGTTGATCCGCCATATCAAATGCTGTCTGTCTCTCCAATGCCGCCACTGCCATATTATGTGCCCTATTCAATGAATTTTGTGCCGCTTCATTTGTCCAAGTCGCCTCATCCCTCCATTGTTGCCATAGAGATGACAACGCAAAATTAGAGATGTTTAATAAGTTTTGTGCATTTGTTTGATTAGCTGCATTTATTGCAGCCGTATTTGCCGTATTAATGTTTCTTCTCCAGTTAGCGTTTGACTGGTCTATAACTTGTTGATTCTGTACGTTGAACTGTTCACGTTGATCTTTCAATTGTGAATTAAATTGATTTATGGAAGCTTCTGTTTGTGCATTTGCCTGTGAAACAGCCGTTGCATTATTGGCATTTTGTGCCGATATCTTGTTTGCTTCTGAATTTGAAAACTGTTTCATTGCATCCGTTCGTTGGGCATTTTGTGTTGCCACGGATGTTGAAAGGTTTTTATAAAACTGATCTACTTGATTCGTACTTGTGGCATTAAATTGCAACGCTGCATTTGATGCCGCCTGATCACTGAATAACGTTGCTTGTCGTGCCTGTAAATTTTGAAGATTGGCTTGTTGATTATTAGTAAGATTAGCCATATCCATTTGAAGATATGACTGAGCATTTAAAACTGCGGATTGTTGCCTATTGTTAAGGTTCTGAAAAATCATTTCCTTATAGGTAGCCGCATCTTGAGCTGCTATGGGAACTGCTGATTCCATAACACCTTGTGCCAATGCCTCCGCATACATGCTTGACGCACCCATTCCACGTTTAGCCATATTGGCTTCAACGAGTTTTTGTGCACCTAAAGCCCATGCAGGTAAATCCGTTCCTGCCGCTACTGCCGTTTGAACCTGCTGTTGCAATCCTTCTAGTTGTCCTGCTACAGTTGCATCACTTACAATTTGTCCTGTTTGAGCAGTCATAGGTGCTGTTACTTGCCCTTGAGCTGCCGTCATTTGCTGTGCCGTGCCCAAAGCCGTAGCCGTGTATTGTGCCGCCGCTTGTTGTGCCTTATCGGCTACCTGTACTGCCGTAGGAGCCGTTGCCGCCTGTGCCGCCTGTGCTGTTGCCGTAGGAACTGCTGCCGTAGGGGCAGTTGTTGCTACTCCAGGAGTTGCTAATGTTTCTCCTACTCCAACTTGTTGTGCAACAGGCGTAACTGCTGTTCCTGTAGGTAATACAGGAGTAACAGCTTGTTTTTTTGCTAATGCTAATACATCCTTTGAAGTTCCTGCCTGTGGTGTAGGTACTACGCCTGGTGGCAGTTGAACGGGAGGTATTACTTGTGTTGTTGGTGTTGCCATTTAATTTCTTTCCTGTTTATTTATTGTAATATTTTCATTTCTATACCGAAAAATCTACATTAAATGAGATACTTCTATTTTATCTCCATATGCATTCAGTTTGTCGATATAATGCTGAGGCATTTCAACTCTCAAACTCCTTAGTTTTTTTCTTCTGGTCGAAAATGTCAAAAGGAATGCAGAAACTCTCCATCCTCACAGCCCTTTCATCACCCAGTCCTCTACGCATTTCAACTTCCATCATAAACTTCTCAGCCATTGCTCCGTTCTCCAAACACGCCTCCTCGCTGTCAAATCCCATTATCCCCTTGTAAATGAGGGGGTCGCCGTCCTGTACGCTTAGCAATACCAGTAAAAACCATATCTTAACCATTTCCCTGTTAATTTA
>Ga0208920_1000376_pt1 | contig 11858 bp, 17 predicted proteins | sample 19_taG_FD_184094 | JGI IMG/M metagenome (GOLD analysis project Ga0208920, IMG submission 184094) | Marine viral communities from the Subarctic Pacific Ocean - 19_ETSP_OMZ_AT15317 metaG (SPAdes) (version 2) | ecosystem: Environmental > Aquatic > Marine > Oceanic | place: Pacific Ocean | collected...
CAGGCATTGGCCCCGCGATAGTTCGCCGGTATCTTGGTACTTTGCCGAGCGAATCAGATGGCAAAATAGGTGCCAAGGGCCTATGTCCCAATATAGGGGATTGTCTTCGGCTTTCCGCCAATCCTTCACCCATCCGCGATTCATGGTGTGCTTCCGTTCTGTGTGGCTGCCCATGCTTCTTCCATGAACTTGGCGTGTTCTATTGCTTCTGCCACAGCGTCCACTGCTGTTTGCACATTCTCCCTAGTCAGCAACCCGTTCTTTATCAAGGCTCGTTCGTGGTACTCCGCCAGTTGTCGCATCTTCTTCGGGGAGTCGTCCAGTAATCCGCCGGACTGGTTGCACCCGCTACACAATACGCCTCGGTATAGATTGCTATCGTGGCAGTGATCTATGTGAGCACAGTTGACGCCATTCCCTTGATAGTGCTTTACGTGCCTACCACAGCTTTCGCAGATGTCGATCTGCTCCAGTTCTATGATATGCTCGATGGTGGTATCGTATGTCCGGGCTCGATCCCGCCTTGCTATATTCACCCTGTTCTTTTCGCGGTACTCCTTCTGGTACGCTGCGATCCTCTCTTTGTTTTCCGCTTGGTACGCCTTCGCCGCTGCTGCCTTCTTCTCTTTGTTTTCCGCGTTGTACTCCTTCTGGTACGCTGCGATCCTCTCTTTGTTTTCCGCTCGGTACGCCTTCGCCGCTGCGTTTACCTTCTCTTTGTTTTCCGCTCGGTACTTCCTTGCTTCTGCTGCCAAGCACGCTTTACACATAGACTTCATCCCGCATTTTCTATGGGCATTCACGCCAAACTCGCAAGCGTCCTTTACCTCACCGCACCCGCTGCACTTCTTCGTTTTTCTCTCCCCTACCGCATCCAATATCCCTTGCCACATCACCGCCTCCATTCGCTCTAGAGAAAAAACAGCACACCCCCAGGCCGTCTCGGGAATAGGGGTGTGCTTATCGCCGCTACAAGCGACTAGAAGGGTATGGAGTCGTCATCTTCGACGGCGGGAACGGTTTCACGCTTGGCGGGCTTCGCGGCGTTCTTCGGCTTCTTTTTGAACTTGCTGCCGAATAGGGCGTCGAGCTTCTTCATCTTGCTCGTTTCGAGCGGTTCGACGGGCTTGCGTTCACGCTTCGTTGACACATCCCACTTCTCGTGCTGCTTGCCGTCGTATGAATCGTGCTTGCAGTACACATCCAACTCGACGCCCACGAAGTCGTGAAAGCCTTCGCTGTTGGGATCGAGGTCTTTGAACCCCTCGCCAGCGAATCCGATCGCTTCCAGCTTCTCAACCGTGTAGTCGATCGTTTTAGCCGTAATCGTCCAGCGGATCGTACGTGAGTACGAATCGACAGGAAGATCCTTCATCTCGCCATCTTCGAGCATCGCCACCGGGCGAACTTCCAGATAGAACACGGCGTTGTCGTTTTTGCTGGTCGTGAAACCCTGCTCGATTACAACCGCTTTGTAGTTCGTTGCTTCATAAAAGATACTCATCGTGACTTCCTCGCTTCTTTAAGTGCGTTGACAAAATTACCCCAGGCCGCTTCCCCGCCGTTGCCCATATCAATCTCCTCGGGCAGTCCGTGACGGTTCTTCGCATCGTATGCCGCCGTTCGGCATGTGTACATCGTTCTTTCGCGTCCACCGGCCCCTTTTGGGCGAGATCCGCTATCATCTATGACTGTGTAGTAATTCGCAAAGAGCACAATATCCGCCCATTTGTGAGTCAGGCTCCACGTCTTATGGTGTAGATCCGGCGTGAAACGATCATAATCGTCTCCCTCTGGATTCTTATAGGGCGTTACTTTCGTGTGCCCCAAACAGACAATCGACATTTTCCGCACTTGGCGAATCTCATCGAGCTTGCCTAAGAACATCCGCCATTCTGCGAGGCTCGTGTCAAATCCTTGGGCATAGTTGCCGAAGCCTTTCTTACCCCAAACGCCTCCGTACTGCGTCTTACACACGAACTCGTGACACAATCGCTCGAATCCGTTGAGTGTGTCGAGTGCGAGCGTCTTAAAGTCGTGCTTCTCGTTGAGCACAAAGTCCAAAGCCGCGAGCACATCAGCCCAGTCCATGATTTCGGGAAGGTGCGGCACGTCCCCGAGTTGCTTTGCGTCGATCAGAGTTTCTAGCCCTGTTTCTCCGCGTGCCATCATGAATAACGGCTTCGGCGTACGTGCTGCGAAGCTCGTCTTGCCGATCCCTTCGACTCCGTGAAGTACGACACGCGACGGGAGGTTATCCCCCTTCGTCTTTATGTCATCCATCGAGAACTTGGTCCCGCCGGACGGCACCGATTGCCGTGTGGCTGTTGCCATGTTACACATCCTTTCTAAAGGTTAAAAGCCATGCCTCTAATGCGGCATGAAAGATACTACCAAAATACAAAGCCTCGCGTTCTTCCTGTTCTGCTTTTTGTATGCCCATTTCATATCGATAGAAGTATTTACGGCGACACGTCTGAAAGCAACGGATACGCGAATGAGAAAGTGTATTCTTACTGCTTTCTTTCGATTCCCAATTATCGCTGTCTGTATCATCATGCCCGCTACACAACGACAGGTACTCACACGGGGCACCGTACAGAGAACACGCCCCTGAGTTGCGATACCATCGCTCGTTGTTGCGTGCCGCGAGAATGTCCTGCCCTACGTCCCATAGCTCGTTGGCCCATTCGAGAATGTCGCTGTCGAGTCGTGGGATTATTCGGCGTTGGAAGTATACGGCAGGACGTTCTAGTGTGTCTGCCGTTAGTCGCATCTCGTACAAGTCGGGCGTTTCGGTTGTCCTCGATTCGTCTACTGGCACATCGAAGCCGCAATATGTACCGAACCGTACAATCTCCTGCTGTGTGCCCCACGCGGCAAGCCTATCGGCCTTCGGCGAGCCCTTCGGTATACTCTTAGGCCGAATCGTAGGCTTCTTAATCACATCGTATATCGTCCCGTCGATCTTCTCTCCGCTCTGCCAGTTCGCAAGGGCATACATGCTTACCTGCTGATCTATCGTGCGTGTACGCCAATATACGGCGTTTGGGTCGGCGATCTGTTCCGATGTCGTCTTGTGCTCTAGCAGGAAGCGTCTACCGGCATGTGACACGATGCCGTCATAGCAGCCTAGCTGCGTAAACGTGCGTGAAGAACACCCCGTTGCAGGATTCACTACAGGAAGGCGAAACCACTCTTCCGCCGATTCGCACGTTAGCCCTGCGTCCTTGTATCGTGCGTCGTAGCCTGTGATTAGTGCTCGACATTTCGCACGGGTTATCGCGTCGGGCTTCGCTGCGTCGATAGCATCGTAGGCTGCTTGTGTTGATGTCATGTGTCCGCTCGTTTCTGTTTATGATTCCGCGTTTGTCTTAAATATTCGTTCTTGTGCTTCCGTGTCTTGCTGCACCATTCTCGACTTCCTCAGCACATTCTCAACCATCGGGGCTTCGATGTCTGTAATCGGTATGTGTACGTTGAGCGGGCGTGTCGAGCCTACGCGATTGGAACGCTTAACCGCTTGATAGTAGCTCTCGTATGAGTCTTGTAGGCCGCTGAATATCTGCCGTGTGGCAACCTGTAGATTCAACCCGAACCCGAGGATCTTCGGCTTGCTGATTAGCACCTTCACGCGTCCGGCCACGAAGTCATCGACAATCGCTTGCCTCTTCTCGATTGGAGTCGAACCCGTAATAGATGCCGCTTCCGGTAGTTCCTTCTCTAGTCGCTCCTGTTCCTTGTTGAATATACACCAGATGATAGTCGATTCGTCCGGCCACGACTCACACAATTCGCGTATGTACGCGGGCTTGTTCGTTGTCACATCCTTACCGCGATAGTTTCCCTTCGCAATCTGCCCCATCACAGATCGGCTAGTGATACCGCCCATGTTCGTAGCAAACAGTTCATTGCTTTCGGTGCCGACTACTGCCGTCTGTTCAGGCGTCAAGTCTACGTCGTGTATATGCACATTGATAGGCGGTAGTGTGCCCGCGTTATCTTTGAATCCATATGTGGCTGGATTGGTCAGAAAGAATGCCCAATGCGACAGCGACTTATAGAACGGGTTCAATGCGTGCGGCTTGAGTTGCCATCGCTCTTGTGTCTGCCCCTTGTTTACGAAGTAGGTTGCGAGGAAGGCGTTCACATTCTGGAAGTGATCGAGGAATACCGCGTGATTAGCGTACTCGATTCGGTCGTTAGGTGCAGGTGTGCCCGAGCAACATAACTTCCATCCGATGCCCTGCCCGATACGAAGGATAACTTGTCCCCATTTGCCGTAGTGCGACTTGAGCATTGAGGATTCGTCGAGCACTAACGCACCTAGATTACCCGCTTCGGTGTTGTCGTTCAGTGCGTCGTAGTTGACGATGCCGATCTTGCCCGATCCTTTCAGCCAGTCGTTCAGGTTGCTCCCCTTAATGACTTCAGGCTCGAACCCGTAGAACTTCCGGCACTCGTCAACCGTTTGCTTCACAACCATGAGAGGCGAGATGATAAGCACTTGCTTATCCGGGTTCTGTTTCAATGCGGCCTGAGCGAACTCCAGCAGCATCGGCGTTTTACCTAGTCCACAGTCTGCGAATATAGCGAACTTCCGCTTCTCAATCGCCATATTCGTGACGTGTTTCTGGTAGTCGAACATCCACTCGGCGGGATCGTGGTTGTACTGCTCTTTTTCAGGTACGGAAATGCCGAGGGCGTTCGCGTATTCGTCGGGAAACTCCGCCTCGTGTCCGGTGATTCGGTACGTAGGAAGGCGTTTGATGTTTAAGAATGTATGGTAGTCGTCAATGCTTGTTGTATTGAGTGTGATTTTCACGTTATTTTCTCCTTGGCTCGTGCGTACAAAGCTGGATCTTCCCGTTTGATCCTGGCAAACATCCCCGGCATCCACGCCCAGCGAGCAACAAACTTATTCCACTCAGGCGGGCGTATGCCTTTGATGTCACCGGGAGCCCTGAAGTAAGACGCGAACGGTATTGCTCCATGTTCCAACACTTCGATACATCGTGCCTCGGCTTTTTCGGGTGTGTCAGAGGGATCAAACCCACACAAGACGAAACAGCGGATTTGCCCAATTGCCAATCCGCTTTTTACGTGCAGTTCTCTAATGCAATTAAAAGCCGCTTCCGTCTTGCTGGGATCATCTGCCGCAACATAGATCCGTTCCAGTTTCTTACGCAAGCCTCCAATCAAATCGAAGTGCCAATCCTTTGCGAGCTTGGCATCAATGCCACCGTGTAGACCTACCTTACCTTTTTGTCGGTGCAACATTTCAAACACCGATTCGATGTGAGCACGCGGGCAGGCGAATAGGTTGCTATCGAGTATGCGGTTGCCGTCATGGATTGGCAACGTCCTGATGTTCCCTTCGCGTTTCGGAACCACGCAAAAGTCACACTTACGCGGACACCCGCGAGAAGTCATTATGTAACCGTCGCGGAGAAACATACCGGGCGTGAATGTTTCGCCGGGATCGTCGTACGCAGGCCCGCCGAGGTGTGTAATCATTCTTTTGCCCCACTCCTTGGCGAGCATTTCCGCCCTTGGTTTGTCCCAAGAGAACACACAACTAACGTATGCCTCGACGATGTTCTCAGGCACAAACAGATCGGGAGTGTCATAAAATACGTTATCGCCTTCTGGTGTGTAGGCTGTCTTCGACGGGAACACGCGGGCGAATGCTATGGGGTTGTCATTTAGCGATGTCGTTTTCATTTCAACAGCTCCGGAAAGAGGGACATGGACTCGTGGCTCGCATCGACTGCTTTACGCAGATTCTTCTTTGCAACCTCGAAATACTCACCCTTCAGCTCTGTGCCGTAGAATCGTCTGCCGAGTTTGACTGATTCATATCCTTCTGAGCCAATGCCAGTAAACGGAGAGAATACGATCTCATCGGGGTCTGAGAACAATCGCACGAGTCGATTGATTAGCCCGAGTTGTAGCGGGCAGATGTGCTTTGTGTCGTCTTCCGATTTCGCTTCTCGCGTGTTGAGTGTGTCCGTTTCTTTGATGTCAGTCCAACAACCCTCGGCCCAGTCGATCCATTGATTGCGTGTGACTTCGCCCCTCTCTTTGATCGCTGTCGCGTTCTCGCCGGGCGTGCGAAACTTAATCACATAATCCAGAAGTGTGCCGCGTTGCTTTGCTCGATCCGCTTCTAGGCCCGAGAATTGCAGTTCCCGCGAGCGGGTTCGTATCGCTTGTGCCTGCGGGTTCTTCCTGATCGCCCAATCATACTCGTACACAAGCCCAGCACGCTCGCCTATGCGTATGTTAAGCCCTCTGAAGTCATGTAGCCCAACACCGCCGGAACGCTTTAGACGGGGTATCTGCATGACGTGAACACATATGGCACGCCCTGGCTTGATTACTCGTGCAAGCTGTCGGTAGAAGAATGACAAATGCAGCTTGCCTTCTCTGTCGATGCCTTCCGAGTTGCCCACATCACCCGCTTCGTCTGTGTACGCATACAGCGACGGGAACGGGGGCGAGAATACCGAGAAGTCGAATTGATTCTCCGCGAGGCTCGCCATGTGCTCAATGCAATCGGCGTGCTCTATCTTCCATCTTTCACCACTCAAAATACTCATACCGCTCACTCCTTTTTGTCAACTCCGTCAAAATGATAAAATACCCGCAGGCTTTCTTATCAACTTCTCGATAGCCGGGTCTGTTTAAGGTGTGCTCACCACACACACCGCCGACGGGTTTATTTGCTTGTCATTACGATAAACATCGCCGCGATGATTACGCCAAGTGTGATTCCGAATGTCATTACTTCGCTCCCATGTACCTAGTGATTCGATTAGTTACAGCATACTTGTGTGTGTACTTCCGCTCCATCGCATAGGCCGCTTCGTCCGATTCGTAGTATAGTCCATGCAGCACATCGGTTGCTTGAAATCTGTTCGCACGAAAGAAAACCTGACCGGCTACGTTTGTTTCTCGAATCTCGCATCGTATACGCTTGCGGCAGTATGGATTCAGCTTACGTGCAAGGTGATCGAGCAAGGCAGATCCTATTCCCTTGCGTCGATGCTCGTCATGTACTGCGATAGTCGTCAGTTCCATCGCACCTGGTTGGAGTTCGAAGAACATGAACCCGAGCACATGATTACTATGCTCCGCAATCACGCCGATGACGTTCAGTTTCCGTAGCCTACTGAGCATTTCCCCGCCACTGCGAGGGTGCTCAAAGCTCTGGCTCTCAATCTCGACTACCTCGATTAGATCGCGGCGGATCATCCATCGTATGTGAGGCTTCATTTCCGAGTATCCTTTCGTAATTCAGGCACGACACGCTCGACTTCTTTGAGCTTCTCGGCCACCCAATTGAGCGTGGATTTGCCCTTGAGTAGCTCCTGAACCCTCGCGGCTAATTCGATTAGCTTGTCGCGTTCTTCCGTATCTCGCATAACGCCACATACTCCTCATCGCTCAGTGAATGCATCGAGGTATCCGATTGGATTCGATTGAGTGTTTCTATATTGAAATCAATGTGGTTTTTCAGCCGTTCGTTTTCGGCCCGAAGTGCTTCGTTCTCGTCGGCGAGTCTATCAACCTGCCGGACTACTTCACGCCATGTAGGGTGCTTGTGTGTCATCGGTTTCTGTTCTCCCACCATTTGAAGACCAGCTTTAGCACGAGCGGCATCACGATATTCAACAGCAACCAGATAACTATCGGATTACCTACCGTGCCGCGTACGTGTTGCGTAAGTTCCGCTTTGACAAACTCGCGTTCGGTTTCGCGGTGTTTGCGGTTCGTGCAGCCTTCGCCGAGTAGCGACACGGCGATGTCGATCATAGTGTTCGCGTGCTTCCGGCTTCTGCGTAGTCGCCACGAGCGAGTCAGGCAGTAGTTGCGTGCTTCTGCGTGCATGTTAGTTACCTCCCAACGGCATAACGACGTAGCTCATTTCGCCTGATGTAAACAACGCACCGGATTCACCGTCTTTCAACGACAGCCGAAACTCCTCGTCGGGCTTCAAGCACCGCAGAAAGTCGCCAACATATCGATTGTCGAGCGAGATCGTGATCGGCTCGCTCTGCCAGTCACAAGGCAATTCTACCCGCGACTCGCCGACATCGGCAGTACGGGCGGAAAGCACGAGCATCCCGTTCAGTTCACACGTCACGCCTCGCGAATCGTCACCGCAAGCGATAGCCGCCTGGCGGAGTGCTGCGTGTGCGGGGCCTGCCGTTAGATCGACAGTGTGATCGTTTCCTTGCGGGATTACGTCCTGCCACGCAGGGAACTTGCCTTCCACGAGCCGGGTGATGATAATCACGTCGCCAAGTTGGCACATAAGGGCGTTCGCATCGCATGTAATCGTCGCTTCGCCATTGTCACAGCTACGCGAGATGAGTCGAGTTGCAGCACGTGGGACGATCGACGTTGCTTCCCCTGACGCTTTATCGCTCGCCAGGGACTCCACTACAGCCATTCTACGCCCGTCTGTCCCGATTGCGGTAATCTTATCAGACATTTCAAAGCACACTCCAGATAGTGCGTAGCGGCTGCTCTCGTCGTCGCAGCAGAAGTCGGTACGATCGAGCATGTATTTCAATGCGACTTGCTGAATTGTGTGTGTCGCGATCGATTCGGGGTGACGCATCACCGGGAACTCGCTCGCATCTTGCAACGGGAGGGAGTATTTCGAGCCTCCGCATGTAATCTTCACCGTCTTTGTGTCTTCGATCAGGACGACATTCTCGCTCGTTGCCTCTCGTAAGATTGCCGACATGCGACCGGCGGGCACGAGTAACTTGTGGTCGCCGATCGATTCGATAGGCACAACATGAATAGAAATAGACTGCTCAAGGTTCGTTGCCGTGAGCGTGTTCGTTGCTCCGTCGATGAGCACATTCTGCAACGCTGGCTTGTGTCCGGTCTTTGGTGCGACTGTCGCCACCATACCGAAAGAACGTGCGAGTTTCTCGCGGTTATAAATTAGCTTCATTGGTTCCGCTTCCTTGTGTTAGTTCTTCCACGATTTCGCCGGTGAGTATATACAGGTACGATATGCCTGTCGCTGTGTGCTTTCCCGCGTGCCCGAGTGCGTCTAGCACGTCGATTGCTTCGTATAACACGCGGAGCTGGCGACGCTTTTGGTGTCGTACCTGCTCAGGAGTCACAAACAACGCCGATATTTCAGGCGATTCGTTGACGGCGTGCATGTGTCCAGCATCGTTTTCTTCGTTCGTGTTGTGGACGTTGTGTGGGATTCTCATAGGTTCCCCCTCAACTTGTTAATGTGTGCAGCGATATGAGCAAGCCCTCGCCCGTTTCCGCCGGGCTTAGCCGATAGCCCCGCCTCTTCCAGTTCCGACCAAGTAACGTGCCCCACTTTCACAAGCTCGCGTACGTGCTGGTAGCAAGCACTACAAAGCCCCCGCGAGTGTGTGAGTCCCTTGCACTTCGGAGTTAAACATCTGCCTTTCATGTTTCCTCCAGTTTGTTGTTAGTTTGCTTTTAGTTTGTTGCCAGTTCTATAGCATCTTAGCGAACCGATAGCCCTCGTCAATACCAAAACTAGAAAAATCTTTTGCGGGGAAAATTACCGCATGAGAAGCACACCGGCGGTAATAACTGTAGCACCGATGAAGTAGATAGCACGCCCCCAGTCACGCTCGAAAGCGTAGACACATGCGAGAAGTACGTACTGTGCCGCTAGGAATAGGGTGAGTTTGTCGCCCATGTGTCCGCTCTACAATGTGGGGTAATGTTCTGCGATGTCCTCGGGAAACATAAATGAGAACCCGGTACGCTTTGTGTCGTCGGGGAAGAATACAGCGTTCATTTCGTGCCCGATAATCCCCGCTTGATCAGGAGTCGCCCCCGCTTGTATCGCGTTCTGTTCAAACCAAGTACACTCGCAAGCGTTCAGCATATCGCAATTGTCGTTAACGCCTACGGAGAAATAGGGAGGGGACATCCGGCCCAGCAGTTCCGCCGAAACTTTGAAGCACGCAGCACCGAACCGGGCACGATGCCCACGACTGCCCCCGTGCCCCGCATACTCGCAGTAACCTAGATCACCCGTGTAGCTGATAATCTTATTCGTGTCGATAATCGGCACCATGTCGTTGTCGATCATCAGCAGGTGAGTAGCACCCTTCGGCACAGCCTCACGCATGAAACGATTGATCGTTTGATTCCTTGCCAAGTCAACGCGAAAGCCCACCTGACTCCCCCGGCACCACGTCAGCCCGTGAGAGTGTAGCCAGCGTTCTAGGTACGGATTGATAGCCGCACGGTGTGACATTACGGCGACGGCGATATTATGTTGGTTCGGTGGAATGTTCGCTCCAAGGTGAGGCCCAGCTTGTCGTTTGGCCTGTGAAACCTATGTAGTGCCCAGCGTCGTCAAACAGCATATAGCATATATCAGTTACGCTACCAGCCACAACGTGAACGTAGTGGAAGGTGTCACATGTTGCAATCGTCCCCGCGTCGTACGGACGGGAATGCTTGATTGTGGACGAGTCATTCATGATATAGCACTCGTCAGCGGACACAAGAGCGGCTATTGAATCTGCCGTGACTGTCTTTACGTTATCGCTGTCGTCGGCGTCTTGCACTAAAACCTTGTCGCTGCCCGACACAGTCGCCGTCGTTATCGTTGCCCCGTCGAGTGCTTCGATTACGCTCGTCTCGTCGGTAGTAACAGCCGAAGGCGTGCCCGTCACTACGTATGTACTGCCGTCCCATCCGAGTAGCACATACTCGTCCGTGGCGAATGGCTCAAGGGCTGGATTGGAGACGGTAGCCGTTGTGCCCGTGGCTGAATACGTGCCGCCGTCGAGCACCTGGAAGGCAACTGTACCGCTTCCCGATGTAGTCCCCGAGCGTGCAGTGATCGTAGTCGTCGCCTTGCCAACAACAGGCGGAGTGCAGGAGCAAGCCGACACCCAGCGATGCCGCCTACCGTGTGGCGTGTTGTTGTGATCAGGCACATCACGGCCAAGCATACCTACAAGGGCCTCGGCTGTTGGCCTGTCGAATGTTACGATCTCTTTAGCCATGCTCGTACCCTTCGCATAAGAAAACCGGGGGCGAGCCCATGCAACTCACCCCCGGCGACATCAACAACACCCATGCTTCTAGGCGGGTGTTTGATCGACGTTGACGGTTACATTAACGCCGGTTCCTTGCGTGCCTGACGAACCGCTTGCTGTGATGACAATCTGCAGTACATCGGTTGCGACAAATGCTGCACTCGAAATTGTCCCGCTCTGTACTGTTCGATCGGTGCTACCACTCGAGCACGTCACTACCGATGATAGCACGGTAGCGAACGCACCGCCTGCGGTACTCTTCTGGAGATCGACGGTATATTGCAGATCCCCGCCAGTGGGGGCGGTAATCGGGACAACCTGCAAGTCGATAATCGTCCCGGCAGCGATGGCGGTATAAACCGGGCGAGTCTCGCTTGCGACGACCTGGCCCATATTCTGGCTGAATGAGATCGGCACACGATGAACTAGCTTCGTTGCGACGATTGCCGCAGCTGCGGATACCTTCGCATTTACGATCGTCCCGTCCGGTATGGTTACGGTCGTGCCGGTGAATGTCACGTTGTCGGTAAACTGCTGATCGCCGCGAATGAGTGAGGGAGCTGCCATGTTCGGCCTCGTGGGGTGAATGTTGTGTTGCCGGTATTGTATACAACGACAGCCGTTTGGGAAAGTTTAGGCGGGTACATAACATCGGTACTTGTGAATATGTGCCGATGTCTTGTAACGAATAGTGGTGCGTTTATCTTACAGTAGCGAACCTGGGGGGGGATAGGCCCATAGGGAGGGTGCCGACACTGAAAATTGTTGTCTCTTTTTTTTTCACGG
>Ga0208920_1000379_pt1 | contig 11809 bp, 14 predicted proteins | sample 19_taG_FD_184094 | JGI IMG/M metagenome (GOLD analysis project Ga0208920, IMG submission 184094) | Marine viral communities from the Subarctic Pacific Ocean - 19_ETSP_OMZ_AT15317 metaG (SPAdes) (version 2) | ecosystem: Environmental > Aquatic > Marine > Oceanic | place: Pacific Ocean | collected...
TGTCTTTCTAATGCGCTGTTCCAGACATGCATTCTTAGGATAGATTCTAATACATTATCCATCCTTGCATTACATGCTCTGGCTCTGGAGCTATCTTCGGTAAGAGATTGTATTCTAGCTTCACCTAGATTACTCAAGGCAAGGTTAGCTATACCAGTTTTATCCATAATAAACTGTTAGAAATGGGGGCTAGTTTCCCAACCCCCGATTATTAATTGATGTTAATCAATTGAATAGTGACACATCAAACTAATTACTACATCTGCATTTGGGTCAACCCCAAGAAGTGTTGCAACTATATCTGCTTCATCAGGAATAGACGTAGGGGCAATTGCAATTCCCTTATTCCCTGATGCAGTTGAAGCTCCACCAACCTTCCAAAAAGAGAGGGCTGTTTCACCAGATATACCATCATGCCAACCATCAAGGTCTGTATTTGCCGCCGTAGCGGTTGCAGATACAGCTTGCCAGCCGACATCAATTGTTGCGCTACTTCCTAATGTAGCAGAAGTTTGAATTGCAACTTCCCATACCTTGCAATCTGGAGGTAATCTACCAAAATATACAACGTCATTTTGGGCTGTTGCCGTTACTACTGTGTAAGTGTCATACAAAACACGCATTCTACCACCCTGCGTAGCTACATTAGTTAGCTTTGCTGGAAGGGTTGAAAATCGTTTTGCATAATCTACTGCATATACATTAGCCATATTGTCCTTTCAAGTTTTGGGTTAAGCTGTTACGAAACAGTCAATTTGAATGACCATTTCTTCCCAAACACGAGTTGCACCAATATCCATTTCAAAATATGCATATGGAACAAACGATTTGTCAGAACGTCGCTCAATTTCAGTTATAGGTTCTTCCCAAGAACAGAAAGCCAAACCTTGAGGATGGAATGCTAACACTTGCTCTGTCAGCGTATCACCTGTTCCAGATGTAGGCATACCTTCATGCCGTATAAACTGGAACCCTGCAAAGTAATTGGTTTGTCCCTCAACCAATGCACGAATATTATTATAATCCGCACTTTGAATTGTTGTTGAATGGAGTAGAGCCTCAATCTGAGCCGCAGAACATACAATGAAATATAGTGGATTACCACCTTCATCATATTGATCAGCTTCATTTTCAGACAGAATTCTGCGAGCTTTTAACAATTTGTCGATTGATAATGTCCTGCGATTACTAGCCGCATTATCAATACCACTGTAGTCAACAGTTGCAGTACCTACTTGAAAATCAACATCAATAAATTGATTTGGGAAATTAGATGAATTCCAAACTATCTCGGTTGCACCGTCCATTACACCACCATCTGATTCATAAGCAGAACCAAATGCGGCATCAATAATTACAGTATCCATCTTACGAGCCATAGCCATTGACGTAGCTTCTGCATAAGGTTGGAACACATCGTAGTTCATTCTACGAGTATCAAAACCCTCTACAAAGAATCCAGCATTTTTAGGTTGTGCTGACACTCTCCTACGTTGATGGGATATTGCCTGTACTGGCGAATCTGCAAAACGTGCAACTTTATCTAGTGCTTCGTTAGTTCCGATCTTATCAATGAACTCGGCAACACCTTGACAGTTTGGCTTATTGGTTACAAAGTTACGTAACCGGGTAGTCTTTTGTTGAAGCGCATGTAATACATCAGCAGAATAGCGATGTATATACGACGTTTCAATATCATAAAAATTAGCCATATTGTACCTTTTATAGAAATCTCATGCACGTTATGTGCATAAAGTTAAACTCACTCTTACCTAGAGATTATCCATAAAGGGTCTCAAGATATTTTTCAACAGGGCAGATGCTTGTCTGTTTATTATATCTTGTTCGGCTTGTCCTCCACTATGGAGGGGTGAAACTATCTTACTCTTTTTTGTTGTGGATATGCCGCCTTAAACAACCTATCCATTTTCTTCATTGCAGTCTGGTGATTAGGATCACGATTATCACGATATGATTTCGAAAAATCCTTATCAGCATAAAGAGCCTGAATTTCTTCCTGCGCTCCCTGCGGAGATTGTTGGGTTCTACCCAATCCAGTACCTACCGCAAGTGATTCTTCTCCTAGCATTTGTCCTATTTTAGAAAAAGCCCTGATCATTTCAGGATGATTACCAAGACCTGTTCCATCTAAAACTTCAGACAATTCTGGAGAAGCAAATTGAGCATAAGCTCTTTTGGCATAATCCATGTTACCATCAAAATTTCTGCCCCATTCACGTTGCAGATCAATGGTAGTCTGGACTTCCAAATCCTTAATACTTTGCTCATGATCGTTAAATTCATCCTCTTGTATGTCACTGTAAAGACCTAGAATGTTTTCAGCTTGTTCTTGGCTTAGACCATTTTCATGTGAGAATTGCTTGTAGAAATCAAGAATCCCCTCATCGTCCTCACCAAAATCATAGCCATCAGCACGTTCTGGTCTTCCTAGTTGATTGTATAGACCATCCCAACTTTCCCCTTCTTGCGGAAGGGAGATGAGATTATCGGGGTTTCCTCCAATCTTCTTGACTGCATTAACGTAGGACTTAGCGAGTTTATCTACAGAGTCAAATGTTTGGAGGCTAGGTTCATCCCTTAAGCCTTCTGGCATAGAGGATGGGTTAAATGCTAAAGCCGAAGATTCGCCACTATCAGCTTGCCCTGTATCTTCAGGAGCCATTGCTTCTTCTGACATAACTATTTATTGTTAGGGTTATGCTCGTCTTTCTACACGAGCCTGTTCCTGCATGTCAATTCTTTTCCTTATGGCTTCTAAATCTGCACCAACGAGATTAATAATCTCCATTACTACAGTTCTTTGACCTTCCTGCCATGCAGATGTATAGGGGTCGTTAGCATGAGAAGTTCTAAAGACAAAGTGTGCATTAGCTAAAGCCGCTATTACATCCTGTCCTTCTTCTCCACTAAAAACCTCTTTAAATCGTTTACGTTTCTCTTTTTCCTGTAACCAGCGTGAAATCATTTACCAACTATCATCTGTGTACATATTTGAAGGTAGAGCTTTGCCAGTTAAAATCGACTTAGCTACATGCTTAACTCTTTCCCAAGTTTTGGGTTTAGCGGCATGTTCTGCATTATAAACAACATTATATTTAGTTAATAATTCTTTTTGACCTAATTTCCTTCCTCTATAGTGTCCTGTACCATCAAATTCCCGACCTATAGCTTCTAATCCTGAAGGATGATGTGGAGAATATAACCTTTTAGATAATCTTGCTAATGAAGGGCCACCAGCTATATATGTCAATTTTCTTTTCCAACTAGGTTTTCTTTTAGATTTTTCCATTATGCCGCTTCTGATCTAAGTGATTCAGCTTTTGCCATTGATTCATTCAATTGACCAGCTACTTGTGCCTGTTGTAATTGTGCTTGTTCCTGTTGTTGTCTTTTCTGTTCTTCAACCATTTGTTCCACTTCTTCCTGTGTTCTTAGATTAGAAGTTGGTATTTGCAGGACTTCAGCAGTATTTTTAAGTATTTGCTGAGTATTGAAGTACATTGGTATTGTCTGATCTATCTGTGCAAGTGGCATAATCATTTCAAATAACTGATTCATGGAACTTATCTCACCTGATCTCATTGCAATAGAAACAGGATTTATATATTCTATTTTATACTGATTCTGCATTTCTTGTGGCATTTCAGGTAGTTGATAGGATCGCATTAGTATATTAACTGTTCGCCTGATAAGCGGATCAAGGAATTCACCTTCCTGACGAGCAAGAATTGGCCCAAGTATCGGCATTCTTTGTCTCATTCTGACTGAAACCTCTGTTGCACTAAATCTCATAACATCACCATCGGGTGCAACCGGGCCGGGTAGTTCTAATAAGTCTAAAAAGTAACCTTCCCTTATATTAGACGTACATTTTGCATTCAGTTTCTCTGCATATTCAGGTCTTGCCCTTGTAGGCACTTCAAATATCTCATCTTTGCCCCCTAGCCCTACTGAATAATAATTTATTGCATCAGGGGTAGTATCTAGGGGGTCTAAGAGTCCAGAATCCGGTACAAATAGAGGCGGTGATACCGCTTTCTGAACTGCCTTCAAATATGTCCTGTCTATTTCTGTAATAAGTCTTATATCGGGCATTATCTCCCAAGTTGGCCCTCTTCCGTATATTTCACGATCCGATCTTTCCCATCTGGCACAGATATAGGGCATTTCCTCATATCCACCAAATGCCAGTATTTGTTTTCTTTCTTTTAAATAGTGAACTGAAACAAATGGTTTCTGGAATCCTTCAGGAAGATAGTTTTGTACTGTCCAAGAAGGAAATACTGCATGTACTACATCGTATTCATCCAGCATTTTTGCTCCAAATCCCTTTTCTACTATTTGTTCAGGAAGGGTTTCTGGATCAAACCTTGATACTAAGTCTTTTGCTGTTTGTTTGTAGTTACGAAATACTGTGTCAATTTCCATTTCACTTCCGCTACCCAATATGCAATCCGAAAGAGGGAAATTGCGATAGCGAGGGCCAAAACCGGGCTGATCTTCAACAAAGATAATACCGGTTCCAAAAGAACCTGCTTCCAAGTAATATTGGAATATTGCACTTTGGAAGTTTGATGCTGGTCTTGATATATGGTGTTTTACTATTTTAGATGCTTCTTCCATCCATAGGGCAACATTACGGCTTTTATCCAACTCAGCAATTCCTGTTGTGAGTTTAAACCATTCTGCACCCATTGGTGTGAAGACATTATGGATATTAGATGCAAAGCGTTTCAATAATCGCATTGCAGTTCCTTCAAATGCCATACCCATTCTATCATCACCTTTAGAATGAGTAGTAGTGAAGTCTGAGCGATGAGGAAGGACATATTCTGCCATTTCCTGCCACTCACGTTCCCATGTCCTGCGGTTATTTTTCAGTTTCTCATGATGCCTATCAATTACAGCACCAAGATCACTTCCTTCTTGCTCTTCAGCCATATTCTTTTATGGTCCGGTTAGCATTGTTGCTGATTGTCCTGCGGTTAGATTTGCCGCACCTCTACCAGCCATTTCCTGTCGTTTCTTATTTTGAGCAGTCAATGCCGCTTCAGGATCAACTTCTTCTGCAGAAAGTACAGGAGCCGCTACATCTTCAGTTTCAGTATCTTTACCCTGCGCACCTTCTACAAGTTCTTTAAATGAACCTCCATATACCTTATCTGTTATCTGACCTAATGTACCACCCGGTCCTCCTTTTATTGTTCCAATAGGGTCTTTAACTGCGGATATGGTATCTTGAGTAGTTGTACCAACACTTGTACCAACATCACTAGCTGTTTCAAGAACTTTATTTACAGCTTTTGTTGCACCACCACCACAGAGTGATACTTCACCTGTATATTCATAAGATTTAGAAGACTGCTCTACGAGAACACCATTCTTAAACTCATAATTTACTTCTGTATAAACTTTCATATTTACCTTTTATTAAATGGTTACAGTTTCTTTCTTAACAAAATACATCGTTCCTTATAGTCTTTCAACACTTTTTTCCAACCTCTTCTTGCATACATATCCATGTACGCACATCCTTGGGCCTTTGCCCAATCTTCTAATACTTTTATACTTTCGTCAACCCATTCTTTCATATTCTCACCTGCAACTGTAACCACCTGACACATTTTATGTCTAGGATAACATCTATATTCAACTGTCAATGCAACAACAATTTTATGAGAATCAGGTTTAGTTCCTATCCATAATATATATTCTCCAGTTTGGAGGGATTGCAATACATCATTTTCATTTAAAAGTTCATCACTTGTTTTTGCAATCAAATCTTTTACATCATTCCAGACAGTATCTATTTCATGTTTTTCTACAATGTATGTATCAAGCGTAGACCCTTTCTGACGAATCATAGTAATCGTAGGTGCTAATAGCTTTTCTTGGTCTTTTCTTGGGACGACCTGTTGAAGCAAACTTTAGTGACTGAGATGCATATCTGGTTGCACTCATTAAATCATCATGTGCCTTTACGATCTTCCCTTCTTTCCTATGATACATTCGTAATTCTTCAAACCACAAGTTAAGATAATTAAAAACTTTAAATCTTCCAGTTTGCATTCTTTGTAACATATCCATAATACCCGGTTCTACCGAAATACCACCATTAGGATTCTCAAAATGTTTATGTGCCATATTAACATTCTGCTTTCTGTATAACTCTGCTAATGGCTTACCTGAACCTTTATCATGTTGTGATCCATCATGAGGCCAAACTACAGGAACCCAATCTCCTCTTTCTCTTATTGCCGCAGAATGAACAACTGGTGTCTCAGCGGATTTTCGATAACAGTCATATATGTAAATAGTGTCTGTATCTCTATCCCACGCTATCCAGACTGCGGCAGTAGGGTGATCCCATCCAAAATCTATTCCACATAGACGAGGCCAGTATTCAGGTAACGCAAATGGTTCCACTTTAAGATCATCTTCACTAATAGGAAATACAAGTCCAGAACCTAGAACTGGTATTCCTTTAGAACGCATATCTCTCTCATGCGGAGGAAGTGCGGCTAATATCTCTTTTTTTACATCCTCATTTAAATGTATCGCATCATCCCATGTTGCATGATATAGAGCCTGTGACTGTCCCAACTTTGTCATAAACTGAGTTACAACTTCAGTCATTCCGCTTTCAGGAGTAAAAGTCATAAAGACAATACCTCCACTTTTAAGTGCGGCTCTCAGGGCTTGCGAGTATATATCCTGCGGAGGTTCCTCATCCAACCATGTAACATCTACTGCCTTACCCATCCATTGCATCTTACCCTGCTCATAGGATTTAAAGATGAGTTTAGAGTTTCTGCCAGATACATGCTTAACATTTAAACTCTGGTATGCATTTGGGACACCGGGCATTCTCAATGGAGTACCAACTATGTATTGCTTTGGTATAGAACCTTTTCCGAATTCTTCCTCATCTCCGGGTTCACCAAGCATCTCTGCCTGTACTATGTCCCTAGTATTTGCTGTTGTATTACCAGCCGCCCATGCAGTTATAGGTCTTGAGAACCTTGCACCCTGCCACCATTTAGGGTATCGCCCTGTTAGGTGAAATGCCATCTCAGATGCACCGCAAAATGTTTTACCAGTTTTGTTTGCCGCCATCAAAAGACGTTGCCTAGCAAGGCGACCTGTCATGTCTTTTGCATCATGAAACCGCTTCTGGTATTCGTATGGATCATATTCCAGCAGTCTATTGGTTTCATAGAGATCAGTTATCTTTTCTGCAATCTCAATTGCCTTTTCTGCCTTATTGGTCATGCATCAGGTATTTTATAATATTTTGGTCTAGCATGTTTAGGTAAAAAAGTATGCTCAAGTGTTTCCATAACAGAAGGGTCACGTTTTATACCATGCTTTTTAAGCATTTGTTTTGCTTCTTTGCGACCTCTGAATGGAGCTAATATTGAAGAGAACAAACTAAATGCGCCTAACCCTCTAGTAAACTTAATACCCTTACCTACACTACCATGTTTCTTTGCTGTAGATCGGTTTTTATATTCTACATTGGGAGAACCGGGTTTTGTGGCAAATCTTTTTTGTATCCTAGTTGCAACAGTTTCTCCCCTTGTACTTGCCGCAGTAACTATCTTTTTCTTAGGTTTAGCAGTAGAGGTTATTTTTTTAAGTTTTGGAGTAACTTCAGTTGTAACATTTTCGGTATTAGAATATTTAGGTAAATATATAGCTTTTCTTGACGGAGCTTTATTTAACTTTTTAACATTTTTTATAGGTAATCTTACAAATTTAGATGTTTTAGATGTTCTTGGAGTACCCCTTTCTGCTGTTGCCTTAGTTTCTACATGCGGGTTGGCACGATCTTTTTTAAGACTTGCTTTTATACGAGATGTCTTTGGTATTTTTCTTTCATAATGTGGTGATGGGGATTTTACATCTGTAATTGTAACAGATTGTTGCCCCCTCCCTTTCCCGATTGTTTGACCACCAGCAGTAGTCTCAGGTGCGGCATCCGCTCCATAAATATCAGACATTTGTGTTAATATTGTCCTTGCTCGTTGATCTATTATTTTACGTTGCGCACCAGTTGTAGCTTTTTTAAAGTCAGAACGAAGAGCATTAAATACACGACCAAATCTATTAACATCTCGTAAATCTAATTTTTCTTTAACTCTTTGTTCTCTTAAATGGGAACTTTTATGTCTTTCTAACCCTCTTCCTGAACTAGATTTATCGTCTCCGACATTTACATCACTATCTAATTTAGGATCTTGTAATGCTTTTCTTTGTGCTTCTCTATGTTCTACTGGTTCAGCATGTTCTATATTTCCAAATTGAGAAAGAGAAGATGTTTTTGAATATGTTTCGGGGCCACCTACAAATTTCTTGGGAGGTGGATTCTTGGAACCAGAGCTAATCTTTTTAGTTTCATTAACAGTATAATTTTGAATCTTAGGTATTGCTTTCTTTGCTTTATGATCATATGTACTACCTTCAGTCCCATAACTTCTAACCTCAAAAGATTTAGTAATTTTTCTAACTCCTGATCTTGGGGCTAAAAGTGTTCCTCTATTATTAACTTTCATTGTCTTTGATAAAGATTTGCCAGATATATCTTTACCACTAAAAGGAGAAGTAGTACCTTTTTTAATCCTAGTAATTTGAGGTTTACCAGAAGTATTAGGATTATCTCTATCTGTTTCTACATATGTTTTTTCACCAAAATCTTCTAATGCTTTATATTCTGTGCTTCCTGTAGGTAATTCACGGATAAATTTTGGTTCATTTATTCCAAGTTCTTTATTAAACTGTGTAGTGCTTTTTCCTCCTTTTTCAATATAATCTAATCGTGGCTGGTTCTTCTCAGTTATAAGTGGATGACCAATATTCTCTTCTGACCATTTACTAACTCTTCTAGCATGTTTAAGGCCAGATGCTACTTTTTGTTGGTTAGGCTCATCTTCTAATATATCTAGAAAACTTTTAAATTTAGAAGTTTCTTGTGTGGGTTTACCTGCGGATTTACCTTCCTTTTTAGGGAATCTTAATTTAATTTCTCCTTTTTTTGTTCCAATTTTATATGTTTTCTCTTCTTTTAAAGATTCATATGTCTTTCTAGCCCAACTTTCATATTTATCTTTTAAACTTAAATTCCCTTTTTTATCAAAAGAATGCCATTCCAAATCTGGATCATCTATTCTTTGTTGGGTTCTCGCACCAGCGGCATTTTTGGGATATTTAGAATAATTAAGTGGGTCAGCTTCAACCTTAACCCCTGTATACTTGCCTAAGTCTATGATATTCTTATCTATTATACTCTGCTTCTCTCTGCCACCATGAATAAGAGTTACATTATTCTTGCCATATTTCTTAACAGCTTCACGGACAACCTTAATCATTTTGTTGCCCATCTTAAAATCAGCTTTGTCTAAGCCTGTAAAGAGTATCTTTTTTTGTGGGGATGTTTTGGTTGGTATATTTGTGACTGTTTTCTTCCCACCATGTGATTTAAGAAGACTGAGCTTACTTTGTATATACTTAAACGTCTTTGGTGCTTTATTTTTCAAATCTGCTAAACCAGTTCCAATACCTGATTCTGGAATAACAACTTCCTTACCAGCAGGAATTTTATTAAAGGCTTTATCTATAGCATTTTTATTTTCATTAAACTCAGAATCGGTAAAGAAAGCATCACTTCTCATATTAGGAGCTTTCTTAGTTGGGATACCTATAGCGTTAGCTTCACCTCTCATTTCTTTTGCTTGACCTCCATATCCTTTTTCTTGGATATTATCTCCAAACAGATAAACTTTATTAGGATTTGCTTTGAGGTCTTTTCTAGCTATAAATTTAATAGGTCTTTTTATCTTTTTAGCCATCAGTCAATAGTGATTTATTATAGATTTTCTTCATCCGTTTGTAATTATCTGATCTATACTTTGCCCACTTATTTGCAGTATACTCACTTTTAAAACGTCTAAGCACCTCTCCTTGAGGCTTCTTCTTATCTGAAGGGTACTTTCTTACTTCTGCAAGACCTTTATGAATCCATGTCTGTGAGTTTTCATGCATAATTACAATGTATATCTCTGAGTTACTAAACTCATTCCAGTTGGGTTCTTTGCAGATTCCAATCCCGGTAATGCCATTTTACCACCACCACCTACTCTTGCGCCTTTAGATTTAGTCTTCATCTTTTTATTTAATCTTCTTTGTTCCCGCAGTTCTCTTGCTAGTTCTTCCCTTGCTACTTTGCCTGTATTTTTAATCATAGAATCTTGTGCAGTCTTAAGATCACCTTGTATTGCACGATTTCTTTGAGAAGGATGTTTTTTTAACTCAGGATCAACAATTATTTGTCTCGCGACATTTTTTGCCTCTAGGCTATGTATCCTTTCTTGTCTTGTAGGCCACACTCCCGGTCTTTTTGCCTTTTTAGTTGCACTTTCAAATGCTTGTCTTGCTGGTGATTGTCCTGCTATTGCTTGTGTCTTGCCTGTTCCTATTTTTTGTTTTGTAAGAATCCGTTTCATCCTTATCTTACTCGCCAAGCCCTGCTTCTCGTACTTTACCCCCTTAAGTTGTCCAGCAAACCAACTCCATTTTTTGAGTCCCTTAAGATACGATCTATATGCTTTTGCCTTTGGAGAAAGAACATTCAATGCCGTTGCTTTAGGTATTACTGTTTTTACAGGCGTTGTTGAAGTAGATATCCCAATTCCTGATGACAATGCTCCTGCGGTAAGAATAGTCTTACCAGTACCTTTAAGAAAACTCCTTCTGCTAATCTTATCACCCATCAGTAAGTTGTGGCCCTGAGATTATCTTTCTACTCTTAAACGCACCTACAAGCATCTTAGCACCATCTTTACCTACTAGGGCAACTAATTGTGCATTAAGCTCTTCTATGGTACGTCCTGTGTCCATTTCATTAAATATCTTATGACCACCCCTGTCAAGCATTTCTTTTGCCGCATTGAGCTTTACAGTATCACTATCGCTAGTTGCCATTAAACGCTCAATTACACCTAATGCTCTTGGCCCACCTTCTTTCAACCGGGCATTGAACTTCTTGTCAACCTCATCTCGGTTAGCTTCTAAAAGCTCCCTACCCTTTAACTTGACCTTGTAAGTGTTCTTTTCCGTTGAACCAGCATCTTCCATTGCTACAAGATAATCTCCTGTCTCAACAAAACTGTCTATAAACTTTTCTGTGTTAAGTGCCATATGTCTAAACTTAAGCAATCTCTTTCCTAATTGCAACCTTTAAAATTTTTTTCCTAATATTCCGTTTCCAAATGTAAACACTATGTGTTACCCTGCGTAGAGAGAGGGGACGATCATACAGTAACAAAACCACGTTTTGTGACCCACCCCCCCGGGTGTACATGATCTTAAAAAAAAAGAATTAACCTTGGGTAAGAATTTGGGGTGTTTGGGGAAGATGGTCTTCACCTAACCTGAATTTGTAATACTAGACGGAGAAGGACGATGAACTTTCCATACGATATAACTAACACGCATTGCATCTGTGATTCACCCGAGAACGGCTTTGAGTTGCCTCTCGAGACTCGCATTAGCGACCTTGCTACTACGACCGAGGCTAACGCAGATGAGTTTGGGCTTGAGTTACCATTCTATGATAGAGCGAATGTGGAAATGCGACTGTACAATATCTTCGTGGCTTGGATGGAGAAGAACAACGTGTATTATGACTTCTTAGCGGCAGGAACTTTCTTAGAGGCTTCTAAGAAGCATGATAATCACAAGTGGCTCTATAAGAATATTTCAAGTTGAGTCCTTCACAGGGTAATGGACA